>MDTG01116788.1_pt1 | contig 24810 bp, 25 predicted proteins | sample 811421 | NCBI WGS metagenome assembly MDTG01 (sample SAMN05326645, study PRJNA326480) | marine metagenome | isolation source: seawater | place: Pacific Ocean: South East | collected 2011 | reverse complement strand
TTAACCATTTCTTTGACTAAAATTTTAATTGATGTTTTGGGTTTCCATTTTAACTCTACTCTTGCTTTTTTTGAATTTCCTAGCAATGTATCAACTTCTAAAGGTCTAAAATATTCTTTATCACAGGCAACTATACAGTTATTGTTGCTATCATAACATCTTTCATTAATTCCTTTGCCTTTCCATTTGTATTTAATGGATAATTCTTTTAAAACTAAATTTACAAATTGTTTTACTGTGTATTGTTTTCCTGTAGATATTACATAATCGGAAGGTGTCCTTTTTTGTAACATCTTCCACATTGCCTCAACATAATCTCTAGCATGACCCCAGTCTCTTTTGGAATTTAGGTTTCCTAAATAAAGCGTTTTTTGTTTTTTTAGTTTAATCTTACATAATCCAAGAACAATTTTTCTTGTTACAAAAGTTTCGCCCCTTATGGGACTTTCGTGATTAAACAGAATACCGTTACAAGCAAAAATGTTATAAGCTTCCCTATAGTTAACTGTTATCCAATGAGCATAAACTTTTGCCACTCCATAAGGACTCCTCGGGTAAAATGGAGTCTTTTCTGTCTGAGGAACTTCTCTTACTTTACCAAACATTTCAGAAGTACCTGCCTGATAGAATTTAGTTATTTTTTCATAACCATGGAATTTAATGGCTTCCAGAATTCTTAAAGCACCAATTGCATCAGCATTTGCTGTATATTCAGGAACCTCAAAAGAAACTGAAACATGTGATTGGGCTGCTAAATTATAAATCTCATTCGGTTTAATTTTTTTAATTAAAGTTGAAACTGATATTGCGTCTGTCACATCTCCATAATGTAAAAAAAAATTTCTTTTTTTTTCAAAAGGGTCTTGATAGATGTGGTCAATTCTACCAGTATTAAATGAGGATGACCTTCTTTTTACTCCATGAACAAGATATCCTTTTTTGATTAAAAATTCAGATAAGTAAGCGCCGTCTTGACCTGTTACCCCAAAAATTAATGCAACTTTTTTTTTCATAATCTCTTATATCTAATAATAAATAATTTAAAGTAAATAAACGTATAAAGGCTTATGTTCAACAAAATTAAAAGGACCTGAATTTGAGAATTTGAAAAAAAATTAACTGATATAATGAAAATTATCAAATTGTATAAATTTATCAAATTTGCAGATAATAAATTCGAACCATATTTATTAAAAATATTATTTTTATGAATTACATAAAATATTTGCTGATGTAAATGATTTGAGTCTGGTCTCATGGGTGATTTATTCATAATATTTTTACGTATAATTGAAAACAAAGTTTCAAAACTTGGGTACCATAATAAAACTATTATAAAAAATGGTGAAATTTGTGAGTTTTCAAGATAAATATCAATTAAAAAAATTGAGAAAGTAAATCCTAATAAATATGACCCCGCATCACCCAAATAAATTTTATTAATTGAATTTAAAAAAAACGAAATTGCTAATACTATTAAAATATAATTTATTAACTCTTCATTTAACAATATAAAATTATATGCCTCTAAATAATAGATGGCCAATGTGATTAACAAATAATAACCAATGTTTAAAGTATTTAAACCATCAAGAAAATTTGAACCATTAATTACAATCAAAATGCAAAAAGAAACAAATAAATAATTAAAAACTTCATAGGATAGGAGTTTATCTAACAAATAAATCTTTGTATTTAATAACTGGAGATCATTAAAAATAACAAATGATAAAACTAATGAAATTTGTATTAGAAATCTACTTAATGCAGATTTTATTTGTTTAAGATCTGAAAAAATACCTAAAAGTAAAATTAAAAAAGAGAATAAAATAAAAGAAAGTATTTGGTTATTTATAAAAAAAAGAAAACTTAAAAATAAGAATATTCCTCCTGTCAAAGGAACCTTATTTTTTGAAGCAAATTTTTGGTGTCTATCACCTGTCTCACTAATCAAAATATCTTTTCTAATGAAAAGTCTATTAATTAATATTAAGAAAAGAGTTAATAAAGATAGGTACAATAAAAAATTCATCTAATTTTTTTTAACATAAAATTTAAACTTAGTATAACTAGAAAAATTAAAGATTTAATTCTACTATATTGTAAATAATTTCTGTAAACTCGATATCCATCAACCACTTTTTGAATATTGGAGGATGACAAAGACCCTGAATTCTTTCGCCATGAAACAAGACATTCTTTTATTCCGTAAATTCTAATTCCATTTTTAGCTAATATAAGCCAAAGTATAAAGTCTTCTTTTGTTTTTGTTTTACCAAATCGAAATTTTTCATTATTAAATACATTTTTTTTTATCATCACTGTAGACAAACCTATATCACATGAGCTTCTAAGCTGCTTAAAAGTTAAATCTTTTTGGGCATCCCTAAAACCAATATTAAAATTTTTATTGTCTATAATTTCATAGCTTGTAAAACTAAACTCTAGGTCATTTTCTTTCATTAATTTAATTTGTTTTTCAAGTTTTTTAGGTTTCCACAAATCATCACAGTCACAAAAAGCAATAAATTCCCCTTTACAAAAATCAATTGCATTATTTCTAGACTGACCAGCACCTAAATTTTCCTTATTTCTAAAAACCTTAATTCTCGTATCTAACCTTTTAATGTTTGTTAAAACTTCAAAACTTTCTTTACTTAACTCATCATCGATAATTATTATTTCAAATTCGGGAAAAGATTGATCTAATATTGAATTGATACTTTCAGTTATAAATTCAGATTTTTTATAATATGGCATTATAATACTTATTAAATTCATAAATAAGAAAATCCTTTAGAATAATAAATTAATGAGAAAAGATAAAAAAATGAAAAATAAAACCCTACAAAAAACAAAAATTTTTTACCTTTAAAAAAAACTTTTTCAATCTCGCTGGATTTTATCAAACCAAAAAAAAGTAGAAAAAACAATGGATCAAAATATTTTTGAAAAATTGTAAATAGTGGAAATGAAATAATTAAAATAATTAATAAACTATAATTCTGTAATTTGTTTTCTTTAAAAAAGAAATCAAGAATTATTAGTGCTAAAAAAGAAGTCACAGACAAGAATAATAATGGATCGATATTACTCAAATTTGCAATTTTCATAAAAACCCCTCCTCCCCTTAGTGAAAAATTAATTGAATCTCTAAAAAAAAAATATGAGATCAAGTATAAAGAGAAGATTAGTATTAAAATCACAAACAAAAATTTTTTACTACTTTTAAAATATTTGAAAATAGATTTTCTTTGTAAAAAACAAAATGGAATAAGATAAAATAATAATATTGATAATATTATCAAGCTATTTTTATAAATATTTAATTGTGAAACTCTTGTTATAGTAGAAACAAAGTCAAAGTTTAAAAAGATATAATAAAAATAAAAGATTGCTGGAAATGTGAGGATTAACGAAACTAATATTAATATAAAAAAATTTTTTTGATGAAATTTTTTAAAGAAAAAAAACAAATAAAAAAGAGAAAATAAACAGTAGTAATATCTAATATAACAACAAAGAATTAAAAAAAATAGACATAAAAATGAATCTTTAAAACTAATATAGTCTAATTCATTAAATTTATTAAAATAGTATATTGAGAGACCAAAAAATATTAAACTTAGATTATCACCTAAAAGCCATATTGCAGAAGTCCTAAAATAAGGAGAAAAAAATATTATTAATGAAAAAAAAAAAATTACGTAATTATCTATTTTATATCTTAATTTTAAAATTTTATAAAAAATAAATGGTAATGAACAAGACACTAAAATATATAATAGTTTAACAAAATATAAACTCTTACTTATTTTAATTAAATTACCTATTAAAATATAGAAAACTGGTGAGTGTATTAAAGTAAAAGAATTGCTTAAAAAATATTTTAATCCTTGCTCAAAATTTTCACTAAAGTTTAACGTAAATGGAATTAGAAGGTTATAGTCAAAATTAGCACCACCACTACTATTTTCCTTAAAATGAAAACCTACATAAATTGAAACAACACACAGGCTATAAAAAATTATTTTTTGTTTTATTTCCATTTAGTTTAAGTGACTAATATATATATTTTTAACGATTGTTAATTGATAATTAAATTTTTCTATATTCACAAATATTATATATATATACATATAAAATGATCAAAATTTTAATACTTATTGGTAATTTGTGTCCACCACCATTAAATAAATATTTTTACAAATTGGCAGGTGTCAGATTTAAAAATATAAGAAAATGCTGGATAGGCTTTTTTAATCATATGGATAGTTATGATCCGTCTCTAATTTATATTGGTGAAAATGTTAATATATCTTTTAAAGTTACATGGGTGAATCATTTTGACCCAACCAAATCTATTAAAAATCATATTATTAGAAATTATAAAAAAGAAATCATAATTGAAGACGATGTATTTGTGGGTGCGAACTCAACACTTTGTCCGGGTATAACTTTAAAAAAAAATTCTTTTATAAGTACTGGAAGTGTTGTTAAAAATGATGCTGAACCATTTGAAATATTTGAGGGTAACCCAGCTAAAAAAATTGATATATTGAAAAGAAAAATTTAAAATTTTTTTAAAAATCCTTGAATTATAGCAAAGAGATAATTAATACTTTTTATGATAAAATTTATTTTATTAGATGTTGTTTTTGAATATCCAGAAAATCTATCTGATTCTATATAAGGAAGTTCTAAAATTTTAAAATTTTTTCTGAAACAATGGCAAATTAATCTAATAAAATAGTCTCCATAATAACCATCAAGTTTATAATTTTTTATTAGATCTTTTTTAATACATATAAAACCACTACTGTAATCAGTAAAATCTTTATAAAGCATTATTCTACAAATTTTATTTAAAATTATACTCAAATTATCAATCAATTTTGGATTTGTTTTCTCTTTGTCAAAATATCTTTTACTATCAATTAAAAATCTCGAAAAAACAATTAAATCATTTGTAAGATATTTGTTTTCCAAAAAAAATTTTATGTATTGAGGAGGATGTGAATAGTCAGCATCCATCCAGATAACATTTTCATATTTTGATATAAAAATACCATCATTAATTGAATTGACTAGGCTTCTTTTCTTTTTTTCTCTTACTAAAACAATAATATTACTATTATTTTTTTCAAGATCTTGAATTATATTTATTGTACCATCTGTAGAGTTATCATCCACAATTATTACCTCAAAAAGTAAATTGCATGAAACAAATATATTGGATATTTCTAGTACCAATTTTTTGATATGACCAGCTTCATTAAAAGTTGGCAGTATAATAGAAAAAGATTTTTCTATGTTCTTCATTAATTTAATATTATAAATATTCTTTAATTAATTTAAAATTCAAATAATAACTTATTATTGAGTTATAGGACAAAAATGATCAATATTCTTCAACATAATAAATTTATCTTTGGTTATATAATTAAACATTCAAAAAAAAAAGGTGTAAATTTTTTGACACCTCCAAGCTTAACACATCAGGTTGGTAGCTTAAACCATCCAAGATCACATGTTATCTTTCCTCACTTGCATCTAAAAAATAAAAGAAAAGTTAATTATACATCTGAAGTTTTAATTATACAAAAGGGTAAGTTGAGATTGGATTTATATTCAAATAAAAAAAAATATTTATTTAGTAAAATTGTAAAGAAAGATGATATTCTCATTTTGATTAAAGGTGGGCACGGTTTTAAAATTATTGAACCTTGTAGTATTATTGAAATTAAACAAGGCCCGTATAATAAAAAACTAGATAAAATTAGATTTGACTCAATTGATCCTAAAAAAGTTAAAATCAAATGATTCCAGTAAATAGACCAATTATCACCAGCAAAGATACCAAATATATTTTTAAGACTGCCAAGAGTGGTTGGATATCTTCTGCTGGGCCAGAAATAAATATTTTTGAAAAAAATTTTAAAAAATTTATAGGAAAAAAATTTGCTTCAACTGTTTCAAGTGGAACTGCAGCCTTAGAGATATCATTAAAATGTTTAAATTTAAAAAAAAATGATGAGGTAATTATTCCAAATTTTACAATCATCTCTAATTTATTAGCGGTTATTAAAGTTGGAGCCAAACCAGTTGCAATAGATTGTGACATTAAAACTTGGAATATGGATATTAAATTAATTGAAAAAGCGATAACTAAAAAAACAAAAGCTATAATTGCTACCCACATTTATGGATATCCTATTGAAATTGATCAAATAAAAAAAATTTGTAAAAAAAATAAAATATATTTGATTGAAGATGCTGCTGAAATGGTGGGTCACGAGTACAAAAATAAAAAGTGTGGTTATTTTGGGGATATAAGTATTTTCAGTTTTTATGCGAATAAACATATTACCACTGGTGAGGGGGGAATGCTTCTCACAGATAACAAGCAGTTTTATAAAAAGATACAAAGCTATAAAAATTTATGTTTTGGTAAGATGAACAGATATAATCACGAAGACATTGGTTGGAACTATAGATTTACAAATTTACAAGCATCTTTAGGTATTTCTCAACTAAATAGGATTGATTTTATAATTAAAAAAAAAATGGAAATAGGTAAGCTTTATTTCAATTATCTAAAAAATAATAAAAATATTTATATTCAAAGTCCAACCTATAAAGGGCTTAAGAATATTTATTGGGTAGTTGGAATTTTAATTTTAAATAAAAAAATTACGGCTGATAAAATTAGAAAAAAATTATATAAATATGGAATAGATACCCGAGCTTTTTTTTGGCCAATGAGTAAACAAAAAATTTTAAAAAAATATAAAATAAAACTTTCAGGAAATTTCCATAACTCTGAGATTCTTTCTAACTATGGTTTTTATTTACCCTCTGGTTTAGGTACTACAAAGAAAGAGATTAAATTTGTTTCAGAGAAGTTAAATAATTTACTCCTAGGATGAATAATTTTAAATTTTTTAATGGATAATAGAAATACTTTAATTTCAATTGCAACATATAAAGAGTCTGAAAATATAGTAAAGTTAATTGCTCAGATTAGACTAAATTATCCAACAATTAAAATTTTAATTATAAATGACAACTCGAATGACAATACTCAAGAAATTATACAAAAACTTGAAGATAAAAACCTAATTTTTCTAGAAAGACCTAGTAAGCTTGGTCTGGGTACAGCACATAAATTATCTATGTTTTATGCAATAAAATTTAACTATTCTTATTTATTAACTATGGATGGGGATTTTTCTCATGATCCAGTCTTTATTCCAAAACTTTTAAAGAGAGCAAATACTAATAACTTTGTTATTGGCTCAAGATTTATCAAAGATGGAAAAACTGACTACACAGGCATAAGAAAGTATGTCTCGCTTATTGGAAACTATATAGCAAAAAAATTTTTAAATATAAATTGTAATGAATTTACAACATACTTTAGAGTATATTCCATTAATATTCTCAAAAAATTACCCTTTAATGAACTCAATTCTGAAGGATATAGTTTAGGAGTAAGAGTAATCTGGTTAATGAACAAAATGGGAATAAATATAATTGAAATACCTATACACTTTAAAGATAGAGATAAAGGAATTTCAAAAATACCGAAATTCCAAATAATAGTAAGTGCGATAGACTTACTGATAATGAAGTTTAAAGAGCTTTATTTAAAAGAAATATTCTATAATGATACTAATCCAACTTTTAATTTTCAAATTAATTGCACACATTGTAAAAATAGTATGTATGCACTAATTAAAAAAAATCTTTTTAAATGTTTAATTTGTGGAAAAAAATATGAATCAAATTAAACACCCTTACGGGAATACTAGAAGTTTTATCTTAAAGTCATTAAAAAAGTTTCTCCAAAAATTTATAAGATTCTTTGTAAATTTTTTTTGCAAACTAGACAGTTACGATGAAATAATCATTTCTTCAGCAACACATGCACCTTGGAACAAAGATAAAAGTTTCAATCAATTCTACAAAATAACAAAAAATTTTACACTACTTGATCCAGCAAGATCATATACTTTATGGCAATGTTCTAAAAATTTACAAAATATTAATGGTCAAATTATAGATGTTGGCTGCCTAATGGGAGGTGCTGGTTTTATAATGTCAAAAAAAAATAAGAAAGGAAACACTTACCTTTTTGATAGCTTTTCAGGATTTAAGAGAAATGATGGTCTTCATAAAAAAGATATATTTTATTATGATGAGATTGATTCGGTTAAAAAAAATATAAAAAAATTAAATTTAAAAAATACATTTGTTTTTAAAGCCTATTTTCCAAAAAAGATAAAAGTAAAAGTTAATAGAGTTAAACTATGCCATATAGATGTAAATACTTATAACGATACAAAATTAGTATTTAATTTTATTGATAAAAAAATTATTAAGGGTGGAATGATAGTTTTTGACGATTTTGGTATTTGGGGAGTTGATGGAATTCAAAAATTTATCTATATGATAGAAAAAAAATTTGAAAAAAAATATTATTTTATTAAGAATTACATGGGTCAATGCATTTTGATAAAAAAATAGTATTATTTAAATTTTAAAATTTTTTTAAAAAACAATTCAATTATTGCTGTTAGAATTAAAAATCCATCTATCAATGCATTTACTTTTTTCTTCCCACCAATTCTTTTTCTTTCTTTACTAGGTGTTGATGTAAATAGAAATTTACCAATTTTAGTTTTTATTGGAATTTCAACACATATTCTAAAATCATGATATTTTAACTCTAGCATTTTTGCAGAATTCGTTTTTCCTATTATAAAAGTGTAAAGAATATCAGATAAATTTAGAGTAAATAATAAATTCCCAATTAGAGAGAAGCACTTGTTACCAACAAATGTAACGATATCATCATCATCACTACCCCCACCTTTCAAATACCTTGAGGCAAAAACAAAATCGTTTTTTTCACAGAGCAATAACATTTCCTTTAAATATTTTGGATCCATTGATCCATCTGCATTTATAATACAAAAAAACTCAGTTTTAATATTTTTTATTCCCTCTTGAAGAGCGCTTCCATATCCTCTTTTTTTTTGTATTAATAATTCAACGTCTTTAAAATTTGAAATCGAATCTATAGTTTCTACATCCTCTTCTTGTAAAACTATCATTTTTCTACAAGAATAATCATTAAGCTCATTTAAAAATATAGGTAAAGATTCTGATTCTTTATTAGCTGGAATTAGCAGAGTAAGATTATTCACTTTGATTTTTTTAACTTATTTAAAATGTTTGGTCGAATTAAAAAAGAATAGTTTATAAAAAATATTGTTGCTGCGTAAGATGAAAAAAAACTTCCAGATGGCAATATTGGAACTAAGGATGCTATAATAAATAAAAAAGCACTTATAAACACAAAATCATTATTAAAACTAAAATTTCTTAATAATACATAAAATATATTTGATATTATCAAAATATATCCTACTAATCCTAGTTCTGATAAAATTTCAAAATGAAATTGATGGGGATGAGTAGAAGGGCCATGCATTTTATCCTCTTGATATTTTTTTTTATAACTCTCGATCCTAAAAGATTTAAATCCTGAACCAAATAAAATATTTTCTTTAAAAATTTTCATTGAAATATAATAATGACCCAAATGTCTATTTTTAGAAATAATTTTTTTGTAATTTGTTTGATTTTCATCTGTTTTTGCAGATTTAATTAATTGTTTATTAAATTCATAAATATATATGAATCTATTATTCAAACTTTTAACACTATAAATAGCTGATAACGTGATTAGGGAAAAAACAAAAATTATACAAATTTTTTTTACAACAGAGATTTCATAAAAACATAAAAAAAATATAAAATACATTATATAAACTTTCATAAAGTTTGATCTCTCCCCAATTAACAAAGATATTAACAAAAAAATTATTGCAAATATTATAAATAAAAAATTTTTTTGCTGCTTTATATAAAGCAAACACAAAAGTATAAATCCGAAGTAGTAACCTCCTATTTTATATTCATCAAAGGTAAAACTTGACAGCCTACCGTGATAAAGAGATTCAAAACCAAGAGTATTTCTCCCAAAAATATATTCAAATAAAATATCAAAACTTACTATAAAAAAAAATATAGACCATGTTTTCAAAATATAATCTCTAGATTTATCAAAATAATAAGAAATAGCATAAGCAAGAATGATAAATCTTAAAAATCCTAATGATTTTATAATGCTTTCATCATTTTCAGATATTAAAAGTGAATTTAACAAAATATATAAATTTATAACTATTAAAAAATAAAAATTTTTTTCATTTAAATAAAAAAAGTTTTTTTTTAGAAATAATTCTAAGATAAAAAAGATGCAAATCATTATGATTATTGAATTACTAATCAAACTGCCAAAAACGCATCCTACCGGTAGAATTGAGATTAAAAAAATGTTTAAGTTTTGTATGTTTAAAACTTTCAGATTAGACATAAATTTTATTGTTTAATTTACTTTATTAATTTTTTATTTAAAATAAATTAATTATCTATCTATTTAATTTGATGATTAAAACAAAAAAAAATTTAATTATTTTTATGCCATTTATTGGTGGTGGTGGGGTAGAAAAAAATCTTTTTTTGATATCTAATTTCTTATCTAAAAAAATTAGCAATCTTAAAATATGCACTATTTCAAATAAATTCCAGAAAAAATTTAATAATAGTATAGGATTTATTTATCCAAAAAAAAATTATTCAAAAGACATTAATATACGAATTAAATATATGGTATGTCTTTTTGAGTTATTTAAATACCTTAAAAATAATAAAAATTCAGTCGTTCTCTCTTTCCAGGCGAATATTTATTGTATTATAGTTTGTAAATTATTGGGTGTAAAAGTGATTGCCCGAAGTAATTCTTCACCCTCTGGATGGTATCATAATAATTTTAAAAAGTTGATCTATAAAAAAATAATATCACTAGCTGATAAAGTAATTGTGAACAGTTTAAATTTTAAAAAACAAATGAAAAGTAAATTCAATATTAAAGTTCAAAATATATTTAATCCCTTAAATTTTAACGAAATAAAAAAAAAATCTAAAGAGAAGATAAATTATAATTTTTTATATAAAGGTCTTAATATAATAAATATTGGTAGACTAACTGATCAAAAAGATCAGATTACTCTGTTAAAATCTATTAATCTTATTAAAAACAAAATTAAAGTTAGATTACTTATTATTGGCGATGGAATAGAAAAAGATAATTTAGATAAATATATTAAAGAAAATAATTTAAGTAAATTTGTTAAAATAAAGAATTATTTAGAAAATCCCTACCCTTTTATTTCAAAATCTGATTTATTTATTTTATCTTCAAAGTATGAAGGTCTTCCAAATGTTTTATTAGAAGCTGCTGTATTAAAAAAATTTATAATTTCAACAGATTGTCCAACAGGTCCAAAAGAAATACTCAACAATGGTAAAGGTGGTTTCTTGTTTAACATAGGCGATTATAAAAAACTTTCCCAATTGATATTATATTTTTTAAAAAATAAAAAAAGATTAAATACCAAAATAAATTATACTTATAATTCTCTTTATAAATATGACTTAAACAAAAATTTAATGAAATATTATCTTATGTTATTACCTTACCTAAAATCCTAAGATGTTAAATTTTAACAAATTAAAGTGTCTCAATAGTGTATATTTTTTACAATTTTTTTTTGTAATTTTAATTTTGGAATAATAACTTTCTGAATTTCTAAAATCTAAAAATTTTTTCAATGAATTTAATAAAGCATTTCTTTTATTGCTTTCAAATAAAATTCCTCCATCACCATAATTGAGAAATTCGGATGGTCCATTTTTGCAATTACTAGATATGATAAATAAGTTATTCATAGCAGCCTCAATTAATACAAAACCTGGATCTTCCCATAAAGATGAAAGAATAAAAGATTCAGCATTTTTCATATATAAATTTATTTTATCAGAGTAACCTTTGAGAAAAATTCTGTCGTTAATTTTTTTTTTATCTATTTGATTTTGTAGTTTAATTCTATTTTCTCCATCACCATAAATATAAAGATCATAATCTGAATTAATTTTTGTAAATTTAGTAAATTCCTCAATCAAATAATCAAAGTTTTTTTGTTTTGTTAATCTTCCGACAGAAATAAAATACTTCCTTTTTGATGACTCTCTATCTTTGTCTTTTTTGAATTTATTTTTAAATTCACTCATTTTAATGATTGGATCTGGTAAAAAATAAATTTTACTTTCCAAAAAGATCCTTTTTAAAATGATTTGTCTTTTTAATTCTTCTGACGGACATGTAATTTTATATATATTTTTAGATGAAACTTTCCAAATTATTCTACGAAATAAGTTTAATTTTGGAAAACCTGAAATTCTTAAAATTATTTTAGTCTTATTTTTTTTCAAAAAATTTATAAACAAGGGCAAAATAGTTAGTAGATGGATTATAAGAAAATGAGGTTTTTCTTTGAGTATCAATTTTATTAAGGGAAAAAATGATAAGATGAAAATAATCGAGTATGAAAATCTGCTTTTCAAAAAACCAGTTTTTGGCAGAAATTTAAAGTAATTATATCCTAAATTTATTAATTCAATTTTATTTTTCTTAAATAATTCCTTCTGAGAATCCCATTCTCCACAAGAATTAATTATTTTTACAGAGTATTGATTTTCTGAATATTTTGCTAAAGATATTGCAGAATTAATAGTCGACTTGTAAGTTCCAACCTTTGTTAAACATGGGGACCAATAATAAACTGCTTTCATAATTTATTTATTCGATACTTAAAATAATTATTTTTTTACCAAAAAAATTAATAGATGAAAAATTTTCTTTATTTTTAAAATATTTATCATACCTGTAATAAAAATTTTTATCTCCTCCAATAAACTTATAGTTAGAACTTTTAAAAACATTGTATCCGTATAATTTATTTTCATTAATTAGTCTTAATGAGTTCCTGGTCACAAAAATTGTTACAACAACTAAAACTAAGATTAATGTTTTTTTGTAGTAATCATCAAATTTTAAACTTAATCCACTTAAATGTATAGAGGCTGGTATAAAAAAGAGTAATGCAAATAAATGATATCCACCGTATCTTAATGTTGGGTGTTTTAAAAACCACTCAACAAAAAAAATTATTAAAAAAAAATAAATCATATTAACTCTTGTTATGTTCATTTTTTTTTTTAAATTATATCTGAAATATATTGCGTAAAAAATTATTATAGTAAAAATTATACCTAATAAAAAATCTGAAACTTTATTAAAAAAATAATTTTGAAACCAACCAGATAACCAATTAAAATTACTTATGTAATCATCTCTATTTTCAACTATAAAATTTGGTCTTGCTCCACTTTTAGCCCAAAGTTCAAACCACGACTTTACATCCTCAATAATAATTTTATCTATTGACCATGACAAATTAGTAAAACAAGTTTGCGATAAAGGAAAAATTAAACAACTTGAATTTAAAAAAGTAAAAATAATAGTAAAAAATAAAAAAGACAAACTATAAAAAAAAACAGGTGAAAATAATAAGTTCAAAAATACTTCTCTGGAATATTTATTATATAAAATTATTAAAAATAAAGGTAAATTTACTAAATAAAATGGTTTTATCGATACAACAAAAAAAATTAAAATCGTAAAAATTTTAAACAAATCAATTTCATAGTTATTGAGTTTTTTGTAACAATTACAAATATATATTAAGTAACTAAATGCAATTAACAATAGAATCATACCTGATCTATCGGTGCCATGCTCCGCTAATCTATAGAAAAAAACATTTATAAAGCAAAAAGCAAAAAGACTATAAAAATTATAAAATTTATTCTTTGTATAAATTTCTTTGTTAAAAATTGTTTTTAAAAAAATTACATTAGCAAATACAAGAATAAATGCTGGTGATAAATGAAATAAGTAAATTTCTGCTTTTGGCAAATAAAACATCGAGCTAATAAAAAATATGGAGGATGGGCTTCTAAAACCATTATTTATTAAACCTAAACCGATTGGATGAGAATACTCTGTTAATAAAGATATATAGGGAAAATGATAATATGGAAAATCGTCATGGTTTTTTGAAACCATTATAAAAAATAATGAAATTAAACAAATAAAATTTACTAATAAAAATTGTTTTTTAAAATTTTTAATACTTCTTGAATAACAAAAAAATAATAAAAGGCCAAAAAAAAATATTATTGAATTAAAAACTAAATTATGACTTGTAAAAATAGAACTTGAGTATGAAATAAAAGCTAAAAGTGTGAAACCTAAAATTCCATAAATTCCAAGACAAGTTTGTCGAATATTTAAAATTTTACTGGTAATAATTCCATATCCAATTAAAGAAAAAATTATGAGGTAGAAATATATAAAAATTGTCATTTATGATATTTTAAAAATTTAGTTATAAATTTTGTAACAATATAATCAAAATTGAATTTCAATATTTTTTTTTTTTTATTAAGAGTCAATTTTAAATAATCAAAAGCCTCAGATCTTCTAAACCACCACTTTTTTGAATATTTAGGAATATTCGATGTAATTCCAGAGTCATCAAAATTATAATTTGTTAGTTTTTTACTAATTATATTGTATTGGTTAAAATAGAAATTAAAAAATATATTAATCCTGGCGTCGATTTCTAAATTTTTAAATTTATTTATTTCAATATTTTTAAGGAATAATCTAAAATATTTTCTTTTAACAGAAATACAACTTGTGGGGAAAATAACAGGCCAAATATTTGAATTTCTTTTTTTTTTAGTCACTTTAAAATAATTTTTTGGTGAAACAACTGGTAAATCATATAAGATTTTTTTTTCTTTATATAATTCAAAATACTCGTTTATCTTTTTTAATTTTTTTCTCTTAAAAAAATCATCAGAGTCCATCAAACAAATGATATTTCCTTTTGATTTCAAAAATGCTTTTTTAAGACCATGTATTTGATTTAAAGCTTTTGAATGTTCTTTTCTCTTTTTATTTTTTATAAGATTTATTTTTTTAAAGTTATTTATAATCTGAATTGAATTATCAGTAGAGCAGTCATCATAGAGAATTATTTCGTAATTATGATAGTCTTGTGAAGTTAAACTTTTTAAACTTTTGTATAAAAATTTTGATTTATTGTAATTTGTAATTAAAACTGAAATTAAGTTATTTTTCACTTATCAATCTTTTACAATATAATTTGATATCCCACCAACTTTTTGATGAAAAAGAATACTGCTATCAAAAAGAATTTTAATCATATCAAAAAATCATTTTTTCGAGATTTGTATTAAGGCTTTTTTTATAAATCTTCTTTAAAATCGTATTATTCGCAACTAAATGTGTGGTATTTTTATTATCCTTAAAATGAACCTCCTTTTTAAATTTTTGAGAAATCTTAAGTGCAATATCTTTTAAGAAAGTAGGTTTACCTGAACCCAAATTTATGGTGCCTTGATACTTTTTTTTCAATAATAGAAATATAATTTGTGAAATATCCTCCATTGAAATAAAATCTCTATAATGATTTAGATTTTTTAAAATAATTTTTTTTTTAGATAATTTAATCTTCTTTTTCAAATCAGGAACGAGATAATTTTTTTTTTGATTTTTATTTGTTGTGCTAAATATTCTCCCAATACAAAATGGAATTTGTTCCTTTTTAAAATTTTGAATTATATACTTTTCTGCTATTAATTTTGTTTGTCCATAAAATGAGATAGGCTTTTTAAAACATTTTTCTGATATTGGTTTACTAGAGGAACCGTATACATGTGATGTAGATGAAAAAAAAAACCAACTTATATTATTTTTAATTGAGGCATCAACGATATTTTTAGTTCCCATAAGATTAACTTCTTTTGCTTTTTTTTTTATTCTGATTTACAATTTTGATTGGAACTACAGCAGCAAGATGGATTATTATTCTTATTTTATTTTTTGATACCCAATTAAAAACTTCTTGTCGATTTCTAATATCACCTTGAAATTTTTTGATTTTAAATTTTCTAAATTTTTTTAAAAATACTCGACCTAAACTGCCAGTTGATCCAGTTATACCAATACTATCAATCATTATATTATATTTTATAAATCATATTTTTTTTGTAAAAAGATTTTTTAAGATTTATTTTTATAGCTTTTCCTATTTCTTTAAGACTTTAAAAATTACTAATATTTCTTTAAAAAAAAATTTTAATTTATATTGGTAACTTACCATTGATTTAAAAGTTGTAATAATCTAATTATTTATACACTACTAAGTTTTATAATCGATGAATAAAATAACAAAACCTTTGTTTTCAATAATTACAGTTGTCAAAAATGATGAAAACAATATTCAAAAAACAATAGTAAGCGTTTTAAATCAAGAATTTAAAAATTTTGAATATATTATCATTGATGGTAATTCAAAAGACTCCACTATTTCATTAATAAACAAATATAAAGATAATATTAGTTACATAATCTCTGAGGATGATGATGGTATTTATCACGCTATGAATAAAGGGGCAAAGATTTCAAAAGGAGAATTCATAGTTTATGTCAATTCTGGCGATCTTTTGACAGTTAACGCTTTAAAAATAATTCAAAGTAAAATAAACGAAAAACCAAATGTTGACTTTGTATTTGGTACTGTAAAAAGACATTATACAAAAGATACTTTGACTAAATACGGTTTTAATAAAAAAAGATTAATATATAATTTTGATTTTGCTACTTCGCATTCTACAGGATTTTATATTAGAAGATCAAAATTTGAAGAAATAGGTTTTTTTAATACTAAATACAAATGTTCAGCTGATTATGATGTCTACTATAAAATATTGATCACTAAAAATGCGGAAGGAGCTTTTACTGATAAGCAAAATTTAATTGGAGAGGTAAGTTCTGGTGGGTACTCGAGCAAATTAAATTTTTTAGATCACATGTTTGAAGAGGCAAAAATAAGATTTGATAATAAACAAAATATTTTACTGATAATTTTAATTTTTTTTAATTCACTAATAAAAAATATTTTTAAAAGAGTTTTTAACTAATTCTTTTAATCTTTTCAAAAAGTATTTTGGAGATATCCAAAATACTTTTTTTGAAATCATTATTTATGACTATATTTGGTTTTTTTGGAAACTCTGCTTTTATATTTAATCCAACTAAATTTGATGTTTTAGAATATAATTTCTTATATCTATTTGACATAATTTTTTTTATATCTGCTTTTAGATATATCTCCAAATAATTATCAATATTCTTACGATTCCATTTTCTCACACTTTCAATCAATACGACACCTGCAAAAATAATATTTATATTTTGGTCTGTAATTTTTTTGAAAAGCCTTGAATACTGTAATCCAATTTTTTTTCTATCTTTATAACTATATCCTTTTAAATCAAAAATTCTTCTTATGTCATCACCATTTATTAAGATAGTTTTTCCATAAGTATAAATTATTTTTTTATAAATTTTTTTGGATATTGAAGTTTTACCCGCACCCGACAGGCCAGTTATCCAAAATAAAATACCTTTTTTTTTATTCTTTTTTTTCATGAGCATGTCATTATTAATCTACATAAATGAGGATTTTCATTTTTAGTTTTTGATAAATTTTTTCCAATTTTTTTATAAATGATTTTAAATTTTAATTTTTTTATTTTTTTTTCAAACTTTTCTAATTCTATAAATCTTCTATAATGAGATGTAATTCTCTCATTTTGACTAATTTTTCTTCCTTTCTTAAATAATTCATCTTTATTTGTTCTAAATTCTAATGCAATTTTAGTCCTTTTATGAAAATATTTTTTCATTTCTAATAAAAATTTATCTTCAATCTTTTCTTTTATTGCATGTAAGAAAAATCTTGCATAAATCAAAGTTATATTTCTTTTTTTAAATAGACTTATATTTTCTGCAGATGAATTAGAAAAAAATAAATTATCTATTTTTTTAAGTTTTGTTTTTCTATTATTCAGTTTAATTGCAACATTGGATTTGTCAATTCCATATACAAAATTTGTATATTTACAAAAATAAAAGGCGTCCCTACCGTTTCCAGTGGCTACATCAAGTATATTATCACTTCTTTTTATAACTTTTTTTTTTAAAAATTTTGCAAAATTAGATGGATTGATGTTTTTTTTTTCAGAATTATAAAATTTATTCCAATAAAATTTATTATTAGTAAGCATTTGTTTTTTTTTAAAATTTTTATAAGAATTAATTTAATTTGTAATATAGACATATAAAAATAATCAAAAAAATAAAGATAATAATCAAGTTATCTTTTTTATTTATGGGTCATCATCTTAAAATTATTGAAAATCATCAAATATGAGAAAATAAATATATTTCTTTACAGTTCATTAATTGAACGATAATGTTCATATAATGAACACACATAATTATAAAAATGAAATTGTTCTTGCAATTCTAAGAGTAATAAGTAAGAAAGAAAAATTATCACAAAGGTTTCTCTCAAAAGAAATTGGTTGTAGCCTCGGGAAATTAAATTTAATGATTAAAGAATTACAAAAACAAAAATTAATAAACGTAAAAGTCTCAAAAGATGAAAAAAAAAAGTCACAATTTTCATATTTTTTAACTGAAAAAGGTAAAAAATATAAAAATGAACAAATGATAGATTTAATGAAAAAAAAATTAAACGAATATAATGAATTAAAATCTGAAATCGATTTCTCGAAATCAAAATCTATTGATTATGATCTTTTATAAATAACATGGAAAAAATCGGACATAATAAACCCCCAGTGCCCCTTGACCCCAAGGATACAATTAAAAAAAATATTAAAAGAAGAAAAGCAATTGTTGATGAGGGTATAAAATTTTATGAAGGAGTTCCATTGCCTTCTTGGATAGAATTAAGTTTAATAGATGTTTGTAATAGATCTTGTGTTTTTTGTCCTAAATCTGATGATTCAATTGCACCGGATACTTATCAAAAAATGAGTAGAGATTTAATAGATAAATTATCTAAAGAGCTAAAAAAAATTAACTATAGTGGTTCAATTGCTTTGTGTGGATATGGTGAGCCACTATTGCATAAAGATATTGAATATATAACATCTAAACTTTCTAAAGTTTCAAATGTAGAAATTGTTACGAATGGGGATGTTTTAAATCCTAAAATGTTAAAGAAAATATACAACTCAAAAGCTGGGCGATGTCTAATAAGTTTGTATGATGGGCCAGAACAAATAGATAAATTTAAAAAGATCATTTCTCAAGCGAAGATACCAGAAGATTTTGTCATATTGAGAGATAGGTGGTATGATGATAGTCAGAATTTTGGTGTAAAGCTTACTAATAGAACTGGCACTGTAAAAATGGGAAATCAATTATCAAATTCTGTTCACACTACCTGTTACTATCCATCTTATCAATTTTTAATTGACTGGAATGGAGATGTGTTTCTTTGCCCTCAAGATTGGCAGAGAAGAAGAGCAATGGGAAATATAATGCAAGAAAATATAATCGATATTTGGAAAGGAAAATCTATAACCAAATTTAGAAAAAATTTACTCAAAGGTAATAGATGTGAAAAACCATGCACAGATTGTAATGCAGATGGAACACTCTTAGGTCAAAATCACTCAAAAATTTGGAGATCAATTTATAAAATTTAAAATTTCAAATTATAAAAATATAGATTTTAAAATTATTATGTATTATATAAAAAAAGCTTTACACAAACTAAAATTTATCAGTAATGAAAAACTTTGTATTTAATGAGGGTTATCAAAAAAGTAATTTTTTTGATGGGGCCAAAGGAAGCTATATTTTTATAAAGAAAAAAAAATATTTAGATTTGGCATGTTGTTCTGGTGCTAACATGCTGGGTCATAACACTAAGATTAGCAAAAAAATTTTCAATAATTTTCATAGTAAAAATATATCAAACATCTCAGCACCAAACATCCAAAGTGTTAACTATGCAAAAAACATAAAAAAGATATTACCAAAATTTTCAAAGTTTGTTTTCTGTAATTCAGGAAGTGAAAGTAACATAAAAGCTGTGAGAATTGCGAGAGCAATATCAGGTAAAGATATGGTAGTTTCCACTACAGGAAGTTGGCATGGTTCTGTTGACCAATTCTTATATAGTTCGGATAAAAAATTAAATAAGATAAAGTTAAGCGATGGCTTGAGTGAAGTTGATAAAAAAAGATTAATACTTATTCCGTATAACAATATTGAAGAAACAAAAAAAATTCTTTTAAAATTTAAAAATAAGATATCTTGTATTTTAATTGAACCTATTCAGGGTTGTCTACCCCTTCCCGACTCAAAAAAATATTTGAAATTTTTGGATAATTTTTCAAAAAAAAACAAAATTTTACTCATATTTGATGAAATTATCACTGGACTGAGAACAAATTGTAAATCATTACAAGATCACTTTAATATTCAAACAGATATTTCTACTTTTGGAAAAGTTTTTGGATCTGGTGTTCCAATTGGATTTATTGCAATCACAAAAAAAATTGAGAAAATTTTGCTTAAAAAAAAATTATCTGTATATTTTGGAGGAACATTTTCTGGAAATTCTCAAAATATGTTTTTTGCTGATCAGCATTTAAAACACATAATAAAGAACAAAAACAAAATCTTTAAAAAAATAAGTGATAATGCATCTTATATGCAAAATAAAATTAATAACTTTTGCAAAAAAAATTCATTAGATGTTCGTGTTTACAGATACATGTCAATAGTAAGGATTGTGTTCTCAAAAAAACTTATTAAAGATCGACAATCACGAGATTTCTTTGAAAAAAATAAAAGTATTAATATAACTAAATTTAAAAGATTTTTATTTGATAAAAATATTTATTATCCAAATAATGGGATAATCTTTATATCAGCATCTCATAGTAAAAGTGAAATTTCATATGCTTCTAACATAATTATAGAGGGATTAAAAAAATATTTTAAATGAAAATTACGGGAGTTATTATAGCAAGAAAAGGGAGTAAAAGAGTTAAAAACAAAATGTATAAAAAAATTTATAATTGTTCTCTTATTGAAAATAAAATTCAACAATTAATTAAATCGAATATAGATGAGATCATAGTAGGAAGTGATGATCTTAAATTAAAGAATATCTGTAATAAATATAATGGGTCAAAGAAAGTAATATTTGTTAAGAGAGATAAAAAATATTGTGATGAAAAATCTACTACACCAAACGAAATGATTAAAAACATGCTTGGATTATTTGAGACAGATGTAGTTTTATGGGCTCATTTAACAAATCCATTCGTAAATGAACTTCATTATAACAAAGCAATTACAATATATAAAAATTTTAACAAAAAAAAATATGATAGTCTTTTTTCGGTAACAAGAATTTTTGATTATTTTTGGGATACAAATAAAAAACCTTTAAACCATAATCCCAACGAAAAATCACACACTTTACTTTCCTCTGGAAAAATCAAACCAATATTTGCTGATAATGGGGCAATATTCATAAGACCATATAAGCAAATGATTAAGGATGGGAGATTTTGGGGGAAGAAGGGATACATGTACGAAATGAATGAAAAAGATGGATGGGACATTAATTTTCCCTGGGACTTAGAGGCTTGTCAACTAAAATCTTTCAAAAATAAAAAATTTTGAATTACAATTTCTTTTCATTGCTATCAAAAAAAATTTTTTCTAATAATTTTTGCTATTTGAATTGATCCAGGTAAATTATCAAATTTAGGATAGTTAGATTTTATTTTTTTGTTAAAAAAAATTTTTTTATAGCTATTAATATTTTTAACAAAATTTTTTAGATAATTGTCGTAAAGATTGTCTTTATTCTTAAAATATCTATCAATGTCTAGTCTATTGATGTCTTTATAATTTTCCATTTTATATGATGGAATCTTTACTCTTTGAGGATAAAATTTATTTCTATTGTAATAATACTTACCCATTAAAATACTATTAAGATTTATAATTCTTTTTTTTAGGATCAAAGCATCAAATGTGCTACTTGACTCGTGCATCACTACCATAAACGCTTTCAAGATATAGTTTTGCGTTTTATACTTAATTAACTTTATTTTTTCACCTTTAAAAAAAATTTTAATTTTTTTTTCATTTACTTTAGGATGAACACAAAATATAATTTTTTTATTATACATTTTTGACAATTTATTAAGTATTTTTTTTAGATAGTGATAATATTTTTTTCTATTTTCAGAGCTTTGTTTTTTTTCATGCAATTGAACATCTGGATGATCAAAACCCCCATCAAGGAAAACTATAAAATTTTCAGAAATTTCTTTTAAATTATCTAAATAACTATCGTAAGCTCTACAATTTATATGAACAATATCTTTTATATAAGAAATGTTTAAAAATGGCAAAATTTTATCTATTTTTCTACCTAATTGTTTGTTAATTCTTGATATATTTTCTTTTGAACCTTCAAAAACTAAATCAATTTTTGGAAGATAATTAATAAATACTAAAAACCTAAAAATAAAAAATTGAAGTTTTTTTTCCAGTCGACCTGCTAATTTAAAAACTTTATTTTGTTTATTGAGTCCGATGGACTTATTGAGAATTAATTTTACGTTGTTTTTTTTTAATAATCGTAATACTTTAAAAAATTCATAATCATTTCCCAAAGCAATAAAACTTATTACTTCATACTTTGATAAAAAAAAATCCAATTGATGATATGTTCTTGGTAAAAAAAAATTTTTTTTTAGCACTTTGTTGTTTTCATTTATTTTAAGAATTAGAAATGTTAAATCTATAAATATTACCTTGCTAAATTCTTTTGATATACTTGAGATTAACTTATTGTGAATGTATTGTTGATTTTTAAAAGAACCTGTAAAAATGTATGCAAGAATTTTTTTTTTCATTAGTTTTACTTTTTTCTTATCCTAACAATTTTACCATCTTCGACTTTTAATATGATATTAAATTTTTTGAGTGCATCAATTTGATGACTTACTAGTATCACTAATTTATCTTTATAAATCTCAAATATACTATCTAAAATTTTATCTCTTAATCTTACATCTATAGAGTTTAAAGCCTCATCTAAAATTAATATTTTTGATTTTTTATAAAATGCCCTTGCTAAGCCAATTCTCTGATTTTGCCCACCTGAGATTTTAGATCCTCTTTCTCCAATTGTGCTTGAATTTGAATAGCGTTTTTTTACCTCGTTAAGATTTAAAATCTTATATATCTTATTCAAGTAATTTGAATTAATTTTTTTTTCGCCTAAAGTAATGTTATCTTTTAAGTTTTCATCCAAAGTAAGAATATTTTGTGGGACATAACTAATTATATTATACCAGTCTCTATTAAAACTTTTTATTTTCAAACCATCAATGAGAATTTCACCTTTGTTTAGCTTCAAAAGTCCTGTTAAAATATTGATCAAAGTTGACTTTCCAGATCCTGTATCTCCAATTATTCCTATTTTATCATTAAATTTAAGATCTAGGTTTAAATTTGAAATTATCTTTTTTGTTCTTCCAGGATATCTAAAATTAGCATTTTTAAACTGTAGCTTTTTGAAACTAATTTGTTTTTTATTTTGGTCTTTTTTATTTGTTTTTAAAAAATTAAAAAAGTCTTCACTAAAAATATTTAAAGAATTAAGATTATAAATTAATACCGATATATTTGAAAAAATATTACTTATACCTGGCATTAATCTAGATGCACCCACTAAAAACGTTGTTAAAGTAAGAATAATTTCAGTAAATAATATTTTTGAAGTATCTAAATAGATAATAATTGCTCCAATTAGTAATACTAAAGAAATTTCAATAATTGATCTTGGTATGGAATAAATAAAATTACTTTTTATACCAGATTGTAAAACTTTAGCATTGCTATTATCAAAATGATTTAAGAAAAAAACTTTCTTATTTGAAATTATGATTTCTCTAATACTTGAAAATGTTTGTTGTAAACTTTTTAACAATAAACCACTATATTTATTCCTATCTTTCCCTAATTTTTTTAAAATTTTTTTTGTGAAACTTGAAAAAATAATACCTATAATCGAAAAAAATAATATTGTTACGATTGTAATTTTAGCATTAATACCAATCAAAAGTATTAGAATAGTTATAACTGAAATAAGCAACGAAATTATGGATAAAAAAGGTCTCAAAATATTAAAACTAACTATGTTACATTCACCTTGGATATTTTTTATTAACTCTGATGAATTATTATTCAAATGAAAAAGATAATTCTTATTTATGTAAAAATTTAATAAATTTTTTGAATTTTTTCTTAAAAAACCATAAGTCAATTCATTTTCAAACCACTTAAGAAGCAGGATAATTAAATTTTTGAAAAGAAAAATTAATATTATAATTAATACGACAGACGAAGTTTGTTTAAATATTTCATATTCTAAAAAACTTAATATTAGATTAAAGAATTCATTATCAAATTTTATTTGATCAGTTAAATTTGCAAAAAGAGGTATTAATATACCAATTGAAAAAACGTCTAAAATCATATTCAAAATTGAGAGGATTAGAATTAAACAAACCAAATATTTTTCTCTATTTGATAAAAGATAAATAATTTTATTTGTACGGTTCATAATTTATAATTCTTCAATATTATTTGAAAAAATTTTTACAAATTTTTTCTGTTTTTTAATGGGAAAATATTTATCAAAAATTTTTTCTTGTGAAGTTATATCTTTAATTGAGGCATCAGTTGAAAATATTTTTGGATTATTTCTTAGCGATGAAATAGACTTATTTAAACTTCTTTTCATTATCTCATGTATTGAATAC
>MDTG01420700.1_pt1 | contig 24817 bp, 20 predicted proteins | sample 811421 | NCBI WGS metagenome assembly MDTG01 (sample SAMN05326645, study PRJNA326480) | marine metagenome | isolation source: seawater | place: Pacific Ocean: South East | collected 2011 | reverse complement strand
GAGTACGAGCGCAAACATATTTTGGATAATCTAAAACGCGTCGTGGCAGAAATCTGGTACACCGATGAAATCCGCCAACAACGCCCTGCCCCAGAAGACGAAGCCAAGTGGGGTTTTGCGGTCATCGAAGGCGCCCTGTGGCATGCCATACCGCGTTTTTATCGCGAGGTGAATGCTTTGCTTGAGGAGCGAGGTTTATCTCCTTTACCCATGAACACTGTACCCATTAAATTTCACTCATGGATGGGCGGTGATCGCGATGGTAATCCCAACGTCACGGCTAAGGTCACCTCTAACGTATTGATGTTAGGCCGCTGGATGGCCGCGGATCTTTATGTGCGCGATTTAGATGAGCTGGTGAACGACTTATCCATGGAAGAGTGTAATGACGTGCTGCGAGCTGTGGTGGGTGATGTAAAAGAGCCCTACCGTCACCTTCTGCATGAAACCCGTCAACGCTTACGTGAAACCCAGCGCTATACGCAGGACCAGTTAAAAGGTAATCATAATAACCGCAATAAGGGCTTGTATGATTTTGCCAGCCTAATTGAACCTTTGCAGCTGTGTTATCAGTCTTTAATAGACTGCAACATGGGTGTTGTGGCCAATGGTAAACTGCTTGATACCCTGCGCCGCGCGCACACATTTGGCTTAACGCTTTGCCCATTGGATGTGCGCCAAGAGAGTACTCGTCATGCACATGTGTTTGCTGAGTTATGTGAATACCTTGAGCTGGGCAATTATTTAGAATGGGATGAACCCACTCGTGTGGCTTTTTTATTAAAAGAGCTGCAAAGCAAACGCCCTTTACTACCCAACCATTGGCAACCCAGTGCCGAAGTGCAAGAAGTATTGGATACCTGCAGAGTCATCGCCAATGAAGACCCGAACTGCTTTGCATCGTATGTGATTTCTATGGCCGGTGCCGCCAGCGATGTTTTGGCTGTGGCTTTATTAATGAAAATGAGTGGGCGCAGTGAGCCCATGCCCGTGGCGCCATTATTTGAAACACTGGATGATTTAACCCAGGCGGCCAGCAGCATTGAAACCCTATTAAATATTCCTTGGTATCGTGAATACTGCTCGCATAAACAAATGGTCATGGTGGGTTACAGCGACAGCGCCAAAGATGCGGGCCAGTTAGCTGCCAGCTGGGCACAATATAAAGCCCAAGAAGAACTGGTTAAGGTGTGCGATTCACACAATGTGGAGTTAATGTTATTCCATGGCCGCGGCGGGACCGTTGGTCGCGGCGGCGGCCCTGCCCATAGTGCTATTTTGTCCCAGCCTCCGGGCTCGGTTCGCGGGCGCATTCGTGTGACTGAACAAGGTGAGATGATTCGATTTAAATTTGGTAACCCGGAAGTCGCGTTACGTTCTTTACAGGTGTATTTATCTGCTGTGTTACAAGCATCCGAAATACCACCGCCACAACCAGAGCCACAATGGCGCGATATACTCGATCAGTTAAGTGCCATTGGTGTCAGCAGTTATCGATCGATTGTGAGGGAACATCCGGATTTTGTTTCGTATTTTAGAAGTGTCACACCAGAGCAAGAACTGGGCAAGTTGGCACTGGGTTCTCGTCCCGCCAAACGCAAAGCCACCGGTGGCGTTGAAAGCCTGCGCGCCATTCCTTGGATTTTTGCCTGGATGCAAATTCGCTTAATGTTGCCCGCATGGCTGGGCAGTGAAAAAGCACTTCAAGATTTTATTGATCAAGGTGAGTTGCAAACTTTACAAACCATGGCCGAACGCTGGCCATTTTTTCAAACCTTGGTGGATATGTTAGAAATGGTATTGAGCAAAACCGATGAAGGCATTGCGCAATATTATGAAAACAGATTACTTAGCCATGATGAAAACCAAACCGCCAAACAGGATTTAGGCCACCAGCTACGCGAGCGTTTACAGCACGCTATTGATACCGTTCAGCAAATCAAACAACAAACTCAGTTATTAGAAAATAACCCAACGTTTCGCCACTCTATGGCGGTGCGCAACCCCTACACAGACCCATTGCACTACCTACAAGCAGAGCTGCTATATAGAACCCGAGCACAAGGGGATGTTGTGAGCCCTGAGCTTGAACATGCCTTAAAAGTCACCATGGCTGGCATCGCAGCTGGTATGCGCAATACCGGCTAACAGGTGTTTAGCCAATTTAGCCTTGATCACTGACCGTTTTATGAAAATATTGGTCAGTGATCACAAACCCCCAAGCCACCATCAAACCTAGAACACTGCTCTGTATGGCCAGTTTACGGCCGTTGTGACACTTGCCCATAAGGGTTCGGTCAGGTATTGTTTGGCTCCTTTTTATAGCCTTGGCTAATAAATAAACAGCTGATTCGGTGCAATGTCCCAATGGTCTAGACGTAAGTTCATTGGGAGATTGAATCGATACAACTTAAGGAAACATGAATGCGTATTATTTTATTAGGTGCCCCTGGCGCCGGTAAGGGTACTCAAGCACAATTCATTTGCGAAAAATTCAGCATCCCACAAATCTCAACTGGCGATATGCTACGTGCCGCGGTTAAAGCAGGCACGCCTCTTGGCAAACAAGTTGAAGAAATCATGCAAACCGGTGGTTTGGTGTCTGATGACCTGATCATTTCTTTGGTAAAAGAACGTATTACTGAACCAGATTGCGCAAACGGCTGTTTATTCGATGGCTTCCCGCGCACTATTCCTCAAGCTGAGGCCATGATCGAAGCCGGTGTTGATATCGACTACGTAGTTGAAATCGATGTGGATGACGAAGAAATTGTTAAACGCATGAGCGGCCGTCGTGTACACCCAGGTTCTGGTCGTACTTATCATGTGATTTTCAACCCACCTGCGGTTGAAGGCAAAGACAATGAAACAGGTGAAGACCTAATTCAACGTGAAGACGATGCCGAAGCTACTGTTCGTAAGCGTCTAGGTATTTATCACGACCAAACAGCACCGCTAGTGGGTTTTTATAAAGGCCTAACCGATGCTAACGCTCCGAAATATGCACACATTCCTGGTGTGGGCACATTAGAAGACATTCGCGACGCGGTATTTGCTGCTATCAGCTAATTGATTGCGCCGATGTAAAAAAAGCCAGCCTAGCTGGCTTTTTTTATGCCTCACACCTTTACTTGATTCAAATCAAAGAAATTAAGTGAAATGTAAACCAGTTTTTCTTGGGCTTCGTAAACCTCTGCAAATAATTTATCATGTTCGCAATCATTTTATTCCCCTAGCATTTATCGAGAATCAGCATGTCACAAAAAACCGCGGTCGTAATGGTCAACCTTGGCACACCCGATGCCCCCACGGCAAAAGCCGTTCGTCGATATTTAAAAGAATTCTTATGGGATGATCGTGTAATCAAGCGAAACCCCATTTGGTGGTTAGTGCTAAACGGCATAGTTTTGGCTCTTAGACCTAAACGCGTAGCCAAACTGTATGAAAGCATTTGGGATGGTGACAGCCCGATTCGCACAATCGGTTTCAAGCAACAAGAAAAGTTACAAGCCATGCTCGGTGAAGATGTGCATGTTGAGTTAGCCATGACCTACGGCAACCCTTCTTTTGTCACCTGCTTAGAAAAGTTAAACACGCAAGGGTTTGAAAACATTGTAGTTTTACCTCTTTACCCGCAATACAGCGCCACCACTACTGCCGCTATTTTTGATCAGGTTGCTAACTTTATTAAAAAAAGTCGAGACATGCCCTCTATCCATTTAATTAAGGATTACCATAAGAATGATTCTTATATTAATGCGTTAGCCAATAAAATTGATGCGTTTTGGCAAGAGCATGGCCGCGCTGAGAAATTATTATTCTCATTTCATGGTATTCCAAAGTCATATGTAGAAAAAGGCGACCCATATCGCAAGCAAGTGGAACATAGTGTCAAATTACTGGTGGAAAAATTAAACTTAAAAGAAAGTGAATACCAATTATGTTTTCAAAGTCGTTTTGGTCCCACTGAATGGTTGCAACCCTACACGGATAAAACCTTAGAAGCCTGGGGTAAAGATGGAATTCGTTCTGTTGACGTAGTTTGCCCAGCATTTAGCGCAGATTGTTTAGAAACACTTGAGGAAATCGCGGAAGAAAACAAAGAAATCTTTATGGAAAATGGCGGTGAGCAATATCGTTACATTCCTGCATTAAATGAAAGTGACGAGCACGTTGCCATGATGGCCGAGCTGGTAAAACCTTTTTTGTAAAATACCCGCAAGATAATTCAATACGCTAACTTGGTTAAAAGTTAAAAATATGTGGTCTGTTTTGATTTTCATTCGATTTTCAAAACAGGCCATTTTTTTATGCTTAACGGGACAATTTAAAAAAATGAGCATTTTTTTGCGCCAATTTTTCTGTTTTAGAGCCAATAAAGTAGTTTTTTACAAAAAAATCATTTATTTTTCACGATAAGACTATGTTCTTACCTTTTTTATGCTATTTTTTTATTGAAACACCGTCCACAACAAGAAGGAAAATATTATGGCTCGAGGTCGTAAAAAAACTGCAGCAAAAAAACGTGTAGCTAAAAAAGCTACTGCCGTCGTTTCTCCAGCACTAACTAAAGCAACCAAAGCGGTTGATAAAGCAAACGCTGGTGTTAAAGCTGTTACTGTTAAAGTAGATGCTGCAAACAAGAAATTAGCCGCTGCTCGCAAAAAAGCCGCTTCTGCTAAAACAGCCGCTGCTAAAAAAGCCGTTGTCACTGCCCGCGCTGCTGCTGCGAAGCAAAAAGAAGCACTGGCTGCTGCTAAAGATAAAGTTCGTGATGCTAAAGCATCTGTGCAAGCCGCTAATGTAGAAGCGAAAGCCGCTGCTGCTGCCGCTGCTGCAAAAGAAGCCATTGAAGCATACGAGCTATCATTAGTAGGTAAAGCTGAAGCGGATCTAGTAAAAGCACTTGCTGCTTATGAATCTAAATGGCGCAAGGCTCGTGCGAAGAAAGACGCTGCTAAAGTGAAATCTCGTGCGAAGAAAGAAGAAGCGAAAAGCAAAGCCGCCGCTAAAAAAGCCGCTGCTAAGCTGAAGCAACTTGCTAAGCCTGCTAAGAAAAAGCCAGCTAAGAAGAAGCCGGCCAAGAAAAAAGCCGCAGCTGGTCGTAAACCTGCCGCCAAAAAGGCTCCAGCGCGTCGTAAAACTGCCAAAAAAGCTAAAAAATAAGATTTAGCGGGTAGTTCATAGCAAAACCAGTACAGCTTGGGCTGTGCTGGTTTTTTTGTGCCTGTTATTTATCGGGTCAGTTATTTATTGGGCCTTCGTTTTTTTCAAAGTTGGGTTTCTGCTAGAATGCCTGACTTATTAGTCTATTGAAGTATTCCCATGGCCAACTTTCTCGCTATAGAAGCTGCCAGTGACAGCTGTTCGGTCGCACTCAGTTGCAGCGGCAAGATCATTTCACGTGTTGAAGCGGCGCCTCGTATGCACAGTCGCTTACTTTACCCTATGTTAAATGGATTAATGAGTGAAGCGGGTATCCGTCCTAATCAATTGGATGCCGTTATTTTTGGTAAAGGACCCGGTTCGTTTACAGGTTTAAGAATTGCGGCATCCACCGCGCAGGGGATCGGCTTTGCTTGCGATATTCCTTTATTAGGCGTTTCTACGTTACAAGCCATGGCACAACAGGCCTTTATCGAGCAACAACATACGGCTGTGATGTCAATAATGGACGCTCGCATGAATGAATTGTACCTTGGCCAATATTCTTTGGATGACACAACACAGTTGATGACACCATTAATGGACGATCTTATTTGCCCTATAAATGTGCAGACCAATACTCTGCCTTTAACGTCTGGTGAGTTTGCTGCGTGTGGTCATGGTCTTAAATTATGGGATGACTTTGATGAGTCGTTGCGCGCTATGATTCAAGACAAAGATGCCGAGCAAATATTAAAAGCCGACTCGCTCATGCCTTTAGCCATTTCTCAATTTGAGCAAAATGACGTACTGGCCCCTGAAAACATTGAACTGGTTTACTTACGCGAGCAAAGTCACTGGAAAACCATTAAACAGCAAAAACAAGATAATAAACGCTAAGGAATCATATGGAATGGTGGCAGGCCATTGTTTTGGCCATTTTGCAGGGATTGACTGAATTTTTACCGATTTCTAGTTCTGCGCATTTAATTTTACCCTCCCAATTATTAGGTTGGCCCGATCAAGGTTTAGCATTTGATGTGGCGGTACATGTGGGAACCTTACTGGCGGTGATGGCGTATTTTCGTCATGACATTGTAAAGTTAATGCGCGGCTTTGTTGATAGCACGTTTTTTGCCAAACCTAATATGGATGGCAAGCTGGCTTGGTGCATTATATTAGCGACCCTGCCCGCAGGCTTTCTTGGGTTGTGTTTAAACGGCAGCGTGGAAACCTATTTGCGAAATGCACTGGTCATTGCCACCACCACCACCGTATTCGGTTTATTACTGTGGTATGCCGATCGCCAAAAAGACCTAATAAAACCCATTTCACAAATGGGGTTTCGCCAAGCACTCGTTATTGGTGTTTCCCAGGCATTAGCTTTGATCCCTGGCACCAGCCGTTCAGGTATCACCATTACCACCGCCATGTTGCTAGGTTTTGACCGACAAGCCGCTGCCCGCTTTAGTTTCTTGCTGTCCATTCCGCTTATTTTATTAGCAGGCAGTTATAAAACTTACGAGATGCTCACAACCACGCACCCTATTCCTTGGAGTTTTATTTTTATGGGCGCGGTGGTGTCGTGTGTCAGTGCGTATATTTGTATTTATTTCTTTTTAAAGCTCATTGAACAATTATCCATGACCCCATTTGTCATTTATCGATTATTACTGGGTGCATTTTTATTTCTGGGCGTAGCACTAGGATGGTTCCTATAATGACACCTGCATTAACCTTGGTGTGCCAAATGCCACAATTGGCCGATCACGCTCAACGTATCAGTGAATTACTGAATATTAATATGAGCAAGCGTATTCCAGATGGTGCTGAATTTATCTTAAATTTAGACGCCAGCGGTTTAAGCCTATGCAAACCATTTGATAAATCCGTTGGCGACCTAAGTATTGATTTTGCAGACGGTGCGCTCACCTGGCGACGCCAGCATGGCGGGGGTACTGGTCAAGCCATTGCTAAAGCCGTGGGACTAAAACAAAAGAAACAGCTAACTATCTTAGATGCGACAGCGGGCACCGCAACGGATGCATTTGTGCTGGCTGCATTGGATTGTCAGGTGACCATGGTAGAAAGACACCCTGTGGTAGCAGCATTACTTGCAGACGCCTTAGAGCGCGCTGAGCTAAACCCTGATGTGCACGCCATTACTCAATATATGACGTTACACACGGGCAGCAGTATTGAATATTTAAAGCAATGTGCACCGAATAGTTTTGACGTGGTGTGTTTAGACCCTATGTTTCCCCATTCAGGCAAGCAGCAAGCACAAGTTAAGAAATCCATGCAGTTTTTTCGCGATATGGTGGGTAAGGATGAAGATGCCGATGATTTGTTACTACCGGCTATTGAAGCCGCTAAATACCGCGTCGTGGTCAAACGCCCTCGCAAAAGTCCGTTCTTAAATAATCAAAAACCGACCCTCAGCCAAGAAGGCAAAGCGAATCGATTTGATATTTATGTAAACAAGGGCATGAAGGATTAAGCTTCAGCGGTTTTCTCAAGCGCTTTGGCTTGCTGCCAAAGGGCTTCCATTTCTTCAAGACTGGCTTGCTCAATAGAGCGACCTTGCAGCTGCAAGTGGCTCTCTATGAATTGAAAACGGCGCTCAAACTTTGTATTGGTGCTGCGCACGGCCAGTTCAGGCTTCACATTCACATGACGAGCAAGATTGACCATGGCAAACATGACATCGCCTAACTCATCTTCTATGCGATGATGCTGGCCTTGTGCCATAGCTTCTCTTAGCTCGCCAATTTCTTCTTCTATTTTATCCAACACTTGATCCGGCTCAGGCCAATCAAAACCCACCGTTGCTGCCCGCTTTTGTAATTTTTCAGCCCGCTGAATGGCCGGTAATGCCAAAGGAATATCCGCCAGCACACTGGTATTTTCAATGGCATCCTGACCATGCAGCTTGGCTTTTTCATCTCGCTCTTGCTGTTTGATGGCTTCCCAGCGACCTTTAATTTCATCGTCTGTTAATGGCGTGTGATTATTTTCACCACGTAATTCACCACTTGGGAACACATGAGGGTGACGACGAACCAGCTTAGTCACTAGGGTGTCGATGATTTGATGAAAGTCAAAGTGCTGCTGCTCTTTACCTAGCTGGCTATAAAAAATCACTTGAAAAAGGAGATCACCAAGCTCTTCTTTAAGGTGTGCATAATCTTGTTTTTCGATGGCATCAGCCACTTCGTAGGCTTCTTCCAATGTATGGGGCAAAATACTGGCAAAAGTTTGTTTAATATCCCAAGGGCAACCCGTTTCAGGGTCACGTAAGCGGGACATCAAAAACAACAAGTCATCAAGCTGGTACATGTCACGGTTTCCTTACATTACTGATTGTGACGGCGCGCATCCATGATATTGGGCAATTGCTGCAATTTATTTAGTAATTTACCCAGGTGATTCAAGCTATCAATCTCAACCGATATTAATAAGTCCGCCGTACCGTCGTGTTGCGATAAGGTATTCATGGATAAAATATTAATGTCTTCTAAGGCCAAGGTCATACTCACATCTTTTAATAAACCGCGGCGATCGTAGGCTTTGATCATTAGATCCACCGGATACAGTTTCTCTGGGGTTTTACCCCAACTCACTTGAGTAATGCGGTTTGACTGGTTTGCTTTTAGGTTAAGCAAATTATTGCAATCGGCCTTGTGTATGCTGATGCCTCGACCTTGCGTAATAAAGCCAACAATAGGATCACCCGGCACTGGGTGACAGCACGGCGCTACGGTACTGAGTAACTTACCCACTCCGTGAATATACACATCACTGCCATCCACCGGTTTGCTTGGCAAGGTCGGTAATAAGCTGAGTTGCTGATCGGTATTGTCATCTTTTTGCAGTTGTTTTTGCGCATGATGAATTGCCTGAGAAATACGTACCGTACCTGCGCCCACGGCTGCGTATAAGTCATCTAGCTGCTTAAAGTTAAGATCTTGAGTGAGCTGGTGGACATCAATGTTGTGAAAACCTATGCGCTTAAGTTCTGGCTCGAGTATGTCTTTACCGTCCAAAATATTTTGATCTCGGGCTTGGTTCTTAAACCAAGACGCCACCTTGGCGCGAGCGCGGGTAGTGTTAACGTATCCGTTTTCAGCGTTCATCCAATCACGTGATGGTCGTGCATCACGGCTGGTTAAAATTTCGATTTGTTCGCCGGTTTTTACTTTATACGTGAGCGGTACAATGCGCCCATTGACCTTAGCGCCACGACAACGGTGACCAATTTCAGTGTGAACACGATACGCAAAATCCACAGGGGTCGAGTCAGGTTGTAAATCCACCACGTGACCGTCAGGGGTAAAGACATAGATACGATCCGGGGTCACATCTTGACGCAAGCTGCCCATTAGATCGTTAATATCACCTAGTTCGTCGTGCCATTCGAGTACTTGGCGTAACCAAGAAATTTTTTCTTCGTAGCCATCGTCTTTGCCATTAACATCAGTGCCCTTATATAACCAGTGGGCACACACCCCAAGCTCGGCATCGTCGTGCATGTCAAAGGTACGAATTTGCACTTCAAGCACTTTGCCCTCAGGCCCAATCACGGCCGTATGCAATGAGCGGTAACCGTTTTCTTTAGGGTTCGCGATGTAGTCATCAAACTCGTGGGGGATATGGCGCCAAAAGGTATGAGTAATACCCAGTGCGGCGTAACAATCTTTGAGTTCTGGCACTAAGATGCGCACGGCACGAATATCATAAACTTCGGTGAAGTCGATATTTTTGCGCTGCATTTTTCGCCAAATACTATAAATGTGTTTGGCGCGCCCTTGGATGTCGCATTCAATGCCGGCACCCTCGATGGCATTTTTAAGGGTTTCCACCACGTTATCAATATATTGCTGACGACCGAGGCGTTTTTCAGATAACAGCTTGGCTATTTTTTTATAAGCATCGGGTTCTAGATAGCGAAAGCTTAAATCTTCTAGCTCCCATTTGATTTGACCAATGCCTAAGCGGTGCGCCAGGGGCGCATAAATCTCAAACACTTCACGGGCCACTTTTAAGCGACGCTCTTCACTGGCATTTTTCACCGCACGAATCACGCTGGTTCGTTCGGCTAGTTTTATCAGCGGCACGCGCACGTCATCAATCATGGCCACCAGCATTTTGCGCATGTGCTCCACTTGCGCTTCTGCCTGACCCAAGACTTTTAATTTCGATGCGGATTGTGCTTGGGTGATGGCCGCCATTTTGAGAACACCATCAATTAATTTGGCAATCTCTTCACCAAACTGGCGCACCACATGATTGAGGGCTAAACGCCCTTCTCGTACAGGACGATATAAAATAGCGGCTACAATGCTGGCTTGATCCATGTGCAGCTCAGCCAACACTTGTGTCATTTCTGTGGCTATTTGTAAGCTGGAAATATCAGCGTTCCATTGCTCACGATTGGCGATGGCTTGTGACTCAAAGGTTTGTGCAATGTCACAGGCCTGACGAAGCTGAGCGACATCTTTAATTTCCACTTGTTCGGTGAGACTGTTGATCCATGCGTCAACGTTCACCTGGCCGTCACTGATTAAGTGGTCATCCCGTACTTTAACCATAATTAGTCTCTTACAAACAGCGCCATAGATTCCACATGTTTCGTTTGCGGAAACATATCCATGACGGTGATTTTTTCAATTCTAAAGCCAGCTTCAAGCAAAGGCTTAGCATCACGAACCAGTGAACTAGGCTCGCAAGCAATGTATAAAATTCGACTTTTTTGTTTGCATAACCAAGGCATTAACGTGGCCGCACCGGTGCGCGGTGGATCCAATAAAATAGCGTCGGCCTTGGGTAAACGAAATAACAGCTCTTCATCCGCCAAGTTCAACGCCAGGGCGGAAATATTACTGATGTTGTGACGCTTGGCATTATGCTCAATACGCTGCACCATGGGGCCCACCCCTTCTACCGCCAGTAACGATTTAACTTTAGATGCCAAGGGAATACTGAAGTTGCCGATACCGGCAAACAAGTCCAACAAAGTTTCATTGGGCTTTAAATCGAGCCATTGTCCCGCTAGATCCACCATGGCTTGGTTGACCTTGGCATTGCCTTGAATAAAGTCTTTTACTTGGAATTCAAGATCAAACCCAGAGACCTGATAACTGAGCGCAGTTTCGGTTTCAGGGTAGACACATTCAAGGGTGTCATCGCCTTGCAAATAAAGATGGCAAGCGTGTTGTTGCGCAAACGATGTCAGTAACAGTCGGTCATCTTTCTGAATGGCTTTAATATGACGCAATACCACCACAGAGCCTTGGTCACTGGCAATCAGTTCCATTTGAGTGATGACGGCTTTGGCTTGAAGCTGACTTAAACACACTTGCATTGGTGCAATCAGAGCATTCAAAGTAGGTTCAAGTACAGGGCATGTATCTATGGCGGCTAGATGCTTGTTGGCTTCCTCGCGAAAACCAATGATGATTTCATCTTGCTGCTTGCGATAGCGCACGCCTAAGCGAGCACGACGACGATAACCCAGGCCATCGCTGGTAATGGGGGCTTGCCACGGAATATCTGTGATTTTGAGCTGACGGGTAAGCTGCTGGTGCAAATTATCCTGCTTATGAGGCAGTTGCTGTTCGGTTGCAAGGTGTTGAAGCTGGCAAGCACCACAACGGGAAAAATGCGGGCAACTTGGTTCGACACGGTGTTCGCTGGCCTGATCAATACGCATTAATTGGCCTTGGCTAAAGTGGCGCTGCTGTTTTTGTAAACGCACGTGCACCTGCTCACCCGGTAATGCGCTGGGCACAAACACCACCTTGCTTTCATGACGCGCCACACCGTGGGCTTCATGACTTAGACTTTCAATGGTCAAGTCCAGCTCTTGCGCTTTTTCTGTGCGCTTTGCTGATTTTTTTCCGTTGCGCACAATTGCCACAATCGCATTCCTAAAATAATTTGAGGCCTTTAATGGCCTCAAATAATGATTTTTCAAGTGAATGGCTATTTTACGCCAATAGTGACTCAAAAGTCAGGTTAGCTTCGACCATCTCGAACACGCCGGAAGGTTTTAACCCATCACTTAATCGTCTTGTGAGGTGTTAAATACGCCGGTTGATAAGTATCGGTCACCACGATCACAGATAATGGCCACGATTACAGCATTTTCCACCTGCTCATTAAGGCGAAGTGCACCCGCAATAGAGCCTCCTGAGCTCACGCCACAAAAGATACCTTCTTGCGTCGCCAATGCACGCATGGTGTCTTCCGCTTCTTGTTGGCCGATATCCATTACACTATCCACCCTTGAGGACTCAAATATACTTGGCAGGTAGGCTTGTGGCCAACGGCGAATACCCGGAATGGATGCCCCCTCTTTGGGTTGCAAGCCGACTATCTGGATATCAGGGTTCTGCTCTTTCAAAAAGCGGCTGGTGCCCATGATGGTACCGGTTGTGCCCATTGAACTGATAAAATGAGTCACTGTGCCCTTGGTATCCTGCCAGATTTCGGGACCCGTGCCCTCGAAGTGGGCTTGTGGGTTATCAAAGTTGGCGAATTGATCCAGCACCTTGCCCTTGCCGTCTTCTTGCATTTGCATAGCAAGATCACGAGCATATTCCATGCCTTGTTCTTTTGTGACCAGAATTAACTGAGCCCCATAGGCTTCCATGGCCCAGCGGCGCTCCATGCTGAGGTTATCCGGCATGATTAACACCATCTTGTAACCCATGATGGCACTGGCCATGGCCAATGCGATGCCTGTATTGCCACTGGTCGCTTCAATCAGGGTGTCACCTGGCTGAATGTCGCCACGGTCTTGGGCGCGGCTGATCATACTTAGTGCTGGGCGATCTTTCACCGAACCTGCCGGATTATTGCCTTCAAGCTTGAGTAAAATGGTATTACTGGTATGGGTGCCTAAACGCTGTAAACGCACCAATGGGGTATGGCCAACAAAATCGGCAATCGTAGGAAAATCCATGCTGTGATCACTTATATAACAATCTTTGCGAATAATACGCTTAATTATATCGCTTTAGTAATATCAAAAGGCAATTTGCTTATATCTTAGAAATTATACGCTTGGAGAGCTGAGCATTGTGTGTGCAAATCCGTTAGAATGGCGGCCTCTAAATATAAGTATGACTGCAAATGAATTATTGGGGCATTCAAAAACACATCTTGTGGCTCACGCTATTACCATGCTTACTAACAGCACTGGTATTAGGTGGGTATTTCACCCTTGACCAACACCAGCAGCTCAAGCGTCACGGCTATGAGCAAGCCATGTTATTAAGCAAACAGCTGGCGGTTGAAGGGGCTGACTTATTTATTCAGCCAGGTCAGGAAAGTTTAGAGCATTTGCGCAACTATTTAGATCTGCCCCATTTACGCAGCATTCGTTTACTCGATAGCGAGCAAGTCCCATTAATGCATGTGGGGCCGACCATGTATGAGCCAACGTCAAAGCGCGTCATTGAAAACGGCACTCATCGATTCACCACCTCTCATAGTATTCGTATTATCACACCGCTTTTTGACTCCCGTGGCCTAGTGAAAAGCCAGTTATTGGGCTGGGTTGAATTTGAATTTAATACTGATGAACAGCAATTGATTTTGTACCAATCATTGTTCAGCAGTATTTTACTGATTTTAGCCTGCTGTTTTTTAGCCCTGTACCTTGCTTATCGCACCAGTAATCGTATTACCGTGCCATTGCATCAGGTGAGCGCCACATTAAATGAACTGGAGTCCGGTAACCTTGAAGCTCGGGTTCAACTTTCAAACCATGCAGAGTTTAATGAGTTATCTGGTGGTATTAATGCCATGGCGGCCAGCTTGCAACAAGCTCAACAAGAATTACAGGACAGTGTCGAGCAAGCCACGGAAGATTTAAAAGGCACCGTGGAAGCCATGGAAGTGCAGAATATAGAATTAAACTTCGCGCGTCGCTCAGCCCTAGATGCGAGTAAAACTAAATCCGAATTCTTGGCTAACATGAGTCATGAAATCCGCACCCCGCTCAATGGTATTTTAGGATTTAGTAAATTATTAGAAAAAACCCGTTTGAACAAACGCCAACAAGAATATCTCAGTACCATTGAGACGTCATCTTCTAGCCTGCTCTCTATCATCAACGATATTTTGGATTTCTCTAAAATCGAAGCGGGTAAATTAGTACTCGATAGTGTTCCGGTGAATTTGCGTGATATTTGTGATGACGTACTCACCATGCTGGCACCTGAAGCGCATAAAAAACAAATCGAACTGGCCGCAATGGTTTATCAAGATGTGCCCATGGATATCATGGGTGACCCCACGCGCATCAAACAAGTGCTAACAAATCTTGTCAGTAACGCCATTAAGTTTACCGAATCTGGCTCAGTGATTGTGCGCGTTATGTTAGAAGAGCACATCAACAACAAAGTAGCACTTAAATTCACAGTCACCGACACCGGCATTGGCTTGACGGATGAGCAACAGGGCAACTTATTCAAAGCCTTCAGCCAGGGGGATACATCCACCACCCGTCGTTTTGGCGGCACGGGTTTGGGCTTGGTGATTTCAAAGCATATTGTTAACCATATGCAAGGTGAAATTGGCTTAACTAGCCAGCAAGGTGCCGGTTCGCAATTTTGGTTCACCGGTCAGTTCCAACCCTGTGAAGTAGAAGCAGAGGAATGGGATGATGCTCCTTGGTATGGCAAGACGGCTTATATCTTTAATCAATTTGATACCACCAGCCAAGTACTTCGTCATCAGCTCAGTGCCATTGGTTTTAATGTTAAAAACTTCAATAGCTTAAAAGCACTGTTTGAAGAGCAGGTTTCGCATCAAGCCGATGTCTGTTTAATAGAAACCGGCTCTGATAGTGATTGCCATATGATTGAGCAAATCCAAAGAAGCTGTCAGGTCATTTCTTTACTGAGTTGTAATGAAAGTCATGGTTTACAAATACTCAAGCAGCTAAACCTAGATCAACGCTTGGTATGCCCTGTTTCCACTCGCCGAATTGTGCATCTAATGCATGATATTTTTAGTGATCAAGTGCAATCGAATCTTAATTTTCTTGATCAAGAACAAGCCCCTGTTAAAATTTTAGCGGTGGATGACAATCAACCCAACCTTGAATTATTAAGTACTTGGCTGGGGGATTTAAGTGTTGAGGTGGTGTGTGCCAGTGGTGGCTTGCAGGCCGTTGAATTTGCAAACCATGAACACTTCGATCTGATTTTCATGGACATTCAAATGCCAGATCTTGATGGTTTATCTGCCACCCAGAAAATCCGTCTTCAGGCAAATAATAGTCACACGCCCATTATTGCCCTAACCGCCCATGCATTGCCGACTGAGCGTAAACACCTTTTGCAGAATGGTTTTGATGACTACCTCACTAAACCCATTAATGAAGAACAACTTGTACATGCATTAATGAAATGGACCGCTTATCAAGGTTATGGCTTTAATAAGCCTCGGCGCATTATTAAACAAACCCCAGTATTAGCGCCCCAAGACAATGCGGTTATTGATTGGCAGCAAAGCTTAACCCTTGCTGGTGGTAAAGAGGAGCTTGCCCATAAAATGCTGGCCGGATTAATTAAAGAAGTAAAAGCACTTTTACCTTTAATTCAAAGCGCTAGCAAAGATGAGTTAATTGAGCCGGTTCATAAATTACATGGCCTATGTAAATACGTGGGGGCTGAGCATCTACGCCACTGCGTGGAAGGGGCTGAGCTGTGTCTGAAAACCCACTGCGAGCAATGGCCGCAGTATCAGACTGAGTTGCTCATTGCCATTGAAGAAGTACTGCATTGGCAAGAACAAAACCTACCGGATTTTTCTATTGAAGGGGAACCGGTTTAAACTGATTTTTTTGAGATTCAAACCCTTTTATACAATACAACAAAACGCCACACAGTAGTGGCGTTCATCACTTAAACTCAACAGAACCTTTTCACCACCCAGCGCAATGAGCACCTCCCGTGCCTGACCGGTTAACACAACTTGTGGTACGCCACTGGGCAGGCTCACCACTTCCATGTTCTGCCAGCCAACCCCTTTTGCAATACCGGTGCCCAAGGCCTTGGCAATGGCTTCTTTTGCGCTCCAGCGTTTTGCTAAAAAAGACATGGAGACCTGTTCATCTTCAATGCTATTAAAACGGGCGATTTCACTGGGTGTTAGAATTCTCTCAACCAGTTTCACCCCCTGCCTTTCATAAACATTTTTTAAACGCGCAATTTCTAAGATATCGGTGCCAATAGCAATGGTCATGATAAAGCCTTGATGCTTACATTCTTACCCACGAGATGCCGTATCAATTAACTCGCGCATTTCTTTTACAGCCTGTTTAAGACCCACAAACACCGCATGAGCCATCATACTGTGGCCGATATTTAATTCATTAATGCCTTCGATGGCAGCAATGGCTTGCGTGTTATGATAATGCAAGCCATGACCTGCGTTAACAATCAAACCCTGACTTAAACCGTAAGCCACACCTTGTTTGATTTTTTCTAAGTGGATTTGCTGCTGCTCTTGAGTTTCTGCATCGGCGTAGTGACCGGTGTGAATTTCAATCACAGGAGCACCACAGCGAACCGCGGCATCAATTTGTTTTTCATCGGCATCAATAAACAACGACACTTCTGAACCGATTTTTGCTAAACGATCGCACGCAGATTTAATAGCCGCCTCATTGGCAATGACATTTAGCCCGCCTTCTGTGGTGAGTTCTTCACGCTTTTCCGGTACCAAACATACCGCATGGGGTTTCACTTGTTCAGCAATGCCCACCATTTCATCGGTCACTGCCATTTCTAAATTCATGCGTGTGTTGAGCATGTCACGTAGCATAAATACATCGCGGTCTTGTATGTGGCGACGATCTTCACGCAAGTGCAAGGTAATGCCATCCGCGCCCGCTTCTTCTGCCGCCAACGCACCATATACTGGATCAGGATAACGGGTACCTCGAGCCTGACGCAGTGTGGCGATATGATCGATGTTGACGCCCAGTAATACACGCTGGCTTTTCATAAGAATTCCTATTTAAGATGTTTATACTGTTTCAATAATTCACGAGCTTGAATGGGTTTATAACCAATTATAGGTCTCAATGCCAAGCGCAGTAATCGTTTACACATCTTTAATGTGCTAGGGTGGGATAAATCCCCTTGGGCAAGGTAATGAAGGTCTTGACCATAAAAACAATTATTAGGGTTTTTAGCCGCATAGATATGACTGACCCGCGACATACCCTGTTCCACAAAAAAACCATAGTGGCTGTCAGCTTCAACGAGATCAGCGGTTTTAAAGTCCATATCCCATTCATAACTTTGCCCCATGTGCTCGAGCAACGTGACTTCAAACGATCTTAGGGCTAACTCTAAGTGCGCCGTTTGTAAGCTTTGTAAAGCGCCCTCGTATGCGTCATACAGAAACTCAGCTTCTACTTCAGCTTCACTGCGTAAGGCACGCAAAATCACCTCATTCACATAGAACCCGCTAAAAAGCGCATCCCCTGTTAACGCTAAAGGCAAACTTTGACTTTCGTACTTATCGAGATTTTTGAGCCCTGAATCACCGTGAAAAAAAATTTGATACTGAGTAAATGGCTGCAATGCCTGGCCTTTACTCATGCTTTTTCTTACGCCGCGGGCAATGCATCGGATCAGCCCAAAATCCGGCGTGAAGAAATCCACCATGGCACTGGTTTCACGGTAAGGCCGAGAATGAAGAACATAGGCGGATTGCTTGATCATAGACTGTGAATTTTCCGCATGATCGATAAGAGGCGAGCATTTAATTATTATTGTAAAAATAAGGCCTACAAACGATGTGTAAGCCTCAGGTCAATCGTGATGGTTAATCGAGGTCGTTATAACCCAAGGATTTTAATGCACGTTCATCATCAGCCCAACCACCTTTCACTTTTACCCAGGTGTTAAGCATCACTTTGCTGTCGAACATTTTTTCCATATCTAGGCGAGCGTCCGTACCAATTTGCTTGATACGCTCCCCTTTATCACCAATCAGGATTTTTTTCTGGCCCTCACGTTCAACCAAAATTAGAGCGTGAATGGTAATGATACGACCGTCATCTTCAAACTTTTCGATTTCAACCGTCATGGAGTAAGGCAACTCATCACCCAGTTGACGCATAATTTTCTCACGTACAAGCTCAGCCGCTAGAAAGCGCACACTGCGATCGGTGAACTGATCTTTATCATAAAAGTGCATACCTTCAGGAATATACTTAGCAATGCTTTTTTCTAACGCTTCAACATTGTTACCCAGCTTAGCACTCACGGGCACCACTTCTAAGAAATTCATTTTCTTAGACACTTCCTCTAAATGAGGCAATAAAGTGGATTTATCCGCCAGATGGTCAACCTTGTTAATCACAAGGATACACGGCACATTGGCCCCCATGATTTTCTGCAAAACCACCTCGTCTTCTGGCATCCATTTAGTGCGATCCACAACAAACACGACTAAATCCACATCTTTAATGGCGTTTGATGCCACTTTATTGATGTAGCGGTTTAACGCTTTTTCACTATAGCCTTCATGAAGTCCGGGCGTGTCCACATAGATAGCTTGGACATCATCAGTGGTTTTCATTCCTAAAATCTGGTGACGCGTGGTTTGCGGTTTACGCGAAGTAATGCTGAGCTTTTGGCCAAGGATACGGTTAAGTAACGTAGATTTGCCCACATTAGGACGGCCAACAATGGCGATATAGCCACACTTCTCGCTCATGACTCTACTCCTAATGCTTTGAGTGCTTTATTTGCTGCGTTCTGCTCAGCAATACGACGGCTGCTACCAATACCCAAGGTAACGTCTGCAAGCGCCTCAACACGGCAGCTCACTTTAAATTTTTGATCATGGGCCTGGCCAAATACTTCAATTACTTCGTACTTAGGTAAACGGCTTTGACTCTTTTGCAGATGCTCTTGCAAGCGCGTTTTAGAATCTTTTTGCACGCCATCCATTTTTAGCTGGGTTAGACGTTCACCATACCAAGCATGGATTCGCTCAGTAACCACATCCATACCGGCGTCTAAATAGATAGCACCTATGATGGCTTCGATAGCATCGGCCAAAATGGATTCGCGATTAAAGCCTCCACTTTTTAATTCACCAGAGCCTAATACCAGGAATTCACCAAGATCAAAATCACGGCCCAGCTCTGCAAGTGTGGTGCCTCGCACTAAACCGGCACGTAAGCGGCTTAACTTGCCTTCTTTAGCATCGGGGAATTTTTGAAACAGGGCTTCTGCCACCACGAAATTAACGATGGAGTCCCCAAGGAATTCCAAACGTTCGTTATTCGTACCGCCTTTACTGCGGTGGGTAAGCGCTAAATCAATTAGGCTTTGATCTTTGAAATCGTAGCCAATTCGCTGGCTGAGCTTTTTTAAAGGATTATTCACTGAAATCTATATAATGGTTAAAGGTGGCGACAAGTTCGATATTTGATACTAGCGGGACTCGACGCTCATATTCCATATCAATAATAATATTAGAGCCTTGCCCTGTAAGTTCAACAAATTGTGTTAATTCACTTACGTCATTAATGCCAAAACGCTTTTCAATCATCTCTTGAATTTGCGAGTTGGAATATTCATTTTTGGCAACGTCTTCTTTTAAGTTTTCAAAAACAGTTTCAACTGCCCAATTTTGGGTATACAGAGGGAATACCTTCAATAAGGTAAAAAAGCCGAAAAAACATAATACGATGACAATCAGAATAAAGATGCCACTGGAGCCTTGCTGTTTTTTCATGTTTTTTACCTTATTGTTGTTTTTGATTTATCAATGGATAGCTTAGCTATCCACTGACAATACGGCATGGAAGGCAGACTGAGGTACTTCAACGTTACCCACCTGCTTCATGCGCTTTTTACCTTCTTTCTGCTTCTGTAGCAGTTTTTTCTTACGGCTAACGTCACCGCCGTAACATTTTGCTGTTACGTTTTTACGAAGCGCTTTCACCGTTGAACGTGAAACCACCTGGTTACCGATAGCAGACTGAATGGCAACATCAAACATTTGACGAGGAATGAGCTCTGCTAACTTTTCACATAATGAACGACCGTAGCTGCGCGTTTTATCACGGTGAATAATTACCGCCAGTGCATCCACACGCTCACCATTGATCAGTATATCCATACGCACAAGAGGCGCTGCTTGGAAATGAGTGAAGCCGTAATCTAAAGAGGCGTAACCTTTACTGACCGATTTCAAACGGTCAAAGAAGTCACCTACTACTTCACTCATAGGCATATCATACTTCAATGCCACTTGCGTGCCTGTGAAGTTCATATCCTTTTGCATACCGCGTTTTTCAACACACAAGGTAATCACATTACCCACGAGTTCTTTTGGTACTAGGATGCTCGCTTCACACATGGGTTCACGCATCTCAGAGATACGACTAGGGTCAGGTAGTTTAGATGGGTTCGCCACCTCAATGATATCGCCATTATTCATGGCAAGTTCATACACTACTGTCGGCGCAGTTGTAATGAGGTCAAGGTTGTATTCTCGCTCTAAGCGTTCCTGAATAATTTCCATGTGCAATAAGCCAAGGAAACCACAGCGGTAACCTAAACCCAGTGCGTCAGATGATTCAGGCTCAAAGAACAATGACGCATCGTTAAGCGAAAGCTTATCAAGGGCATCACGGAAATCTTCATACTGATCAGACGAAACCGGGAATAATCCTGCGTATACCTGCGGCTTCACCTTGGTAAAACCAGGAAGTGCAGTCACTTCATCTGCTTTCTTACTGTGCACAATGGTATCGCCCACGGGTGCGCCATGGATGTCTTTTATACCCGCACAAATAAAACCTACTTCACCGGCTTTAAGTTCGTTAGTCACAAGACGCTTAGGTGTGAAGATACCAACTGAATCCGCGTACCAGTCACGACCTGTTGTTTTAACGCGAATCTTGTCACCTTTTTTCAAGGTGCCATTCATTACTCGAACAAGCGAGACAACCCCTAGGTAGCTATCGAACCATGAGTCAATGATCAAGGCTTGTAGTTCACCTTCAAGCTCACCTTGTGGCGGCGGAATACGGTGAATCATGTCTTCTAGTACATCTTCAATACCTAAGCCACTCTTTGCACTACAACGCACGGCTTCTGTGGCATCGATACCAATAATGTCTTCAATTTCTTGGCTGACTTTATCTGGGTCAGCTTGAGGTAAATCCATTTTGTTTAATACAGGCACCACTTCAAGATCTTGCTCAATGGCCGTATAGCAGTTCGCCACAGACTGAGCTTCTACGCCCTGAGCCGCGTCAACCACAAGCAATGCACCTTCACATGCCGCTAGGGAGCGCGATACTTCATAGCTGAAGTCCACGTGTCCTGGGGTATCAATGAAGTTTAATTGATAGATTTTTCCGTCGCGGGCCTGATATTTCAGGGTTACGCTTTGGGCCTTAATCGTGATGCCACGCTCGCGTTCGATATCCATACTATCGAGAACCTGAGCCTGCATTTCACGGGCAGTCAGACCTTCACAGTGGGAAATAAAGCGGTCAGCCAAGGTTGATTTACCATGGTCGATGTGGGCAATGATTGAAAAGTTACGAATGTGATCCAGATTACTCACGTAGAGACAAACCTAATAGGTGAAAATTGCCGCAATTTTACACGAATAACGCACCATCGCATAGGCGATTAAGACGCTAGATACTTGAATAGACTGGGTTTTACACGGATTTAAGAGGGTGCTGCCACCGCACACAGGCGATGGCAGCTAGCATTATTTAGAAAAGCACTAGTCATTCACCCTTAAGGTGATGAACATAGGGGTGCCACGACGAACAATTTGCATGGGCACATAACGCCCACTGGGTACTTGTTTGACCACCCGTTCGAAGTCGTCGACATCACGTATGATTTCACTGAAGATCATGGTAATGACATCACCATTGATTAATCCAGCATTCGCTCCAGGCCCTTGACTCACTGACTTAACAAGTACGCCTTGGGTGTCAAACTGCTTTTTCTGGGAAGCGGTTAATCCAATCACTTCGATGCCCAAACGATTAATTTGTCGACTTTGTTGAGGCATGCGGTTACTAGCAAGTATATTATCGTCTTGTGGTAGCTCACCAATAATCACACTTAAACGCTTTGATTTACCATTACGAATCACTTTTAAATGGCTTTTAGTACCGGGCCTCACACGTCCCACAAGGTGAGGTAAATCACTGCTAAGCACCACATCATTGCCATTAAACTCGGTTATGATATCACCCGATTGCAAGCCTGCTGCCGCCGCAGGGCCATTTTGTACCACCTGACTTACCAAAGCACCTGCGGCTTTTGATAGACCAAACGATTCCGCTAGGTTTTTATCCACTTCTTGTATGGCAACCCCTAACCAACCGCGAGAAACCACGCCATTTTCTTTGAGCTGGGAGACTACTTCCATGGCCACATTCATAGGAATAGCGAAACTCAATCCCATAAAGCCACCACTTCGAGTATAAATCTGGGAGTTAATCCCCACCACCTCACCCTCTAGGTTAAACAAAGGGCCGCCAGAGTTACCTGGGTTAATGGCCACATCGGTTTGAATAAACGGCACATAATTTTCATTGGGAAGACTGCGCCCTTTCGCACTGACAATCCCGGCTGTTACTGAATAATCAAAACCAAATGGGCTACCAATCGCCACCACCCACTCACCGACTTTTAATTTTTCACTGTTGCCCACTTCCACAGTGGGTAGGTTATTTGCTTCAACTTTCAACAAAGCCAAATCGGAACTTGGGTCATAACCTATTAATTTTGCTTCAAGCTCTCGACGGTCGTTGAGCCTGACAAAAATATGGTCCGCCCCTTCTATTACATGATTGTTCGTTAATACATAACCATCTTTACTCACGATAAAGCCGGAACCTAGAGAAGCTCGCTCTTGGCTGTGCCCGCGAGGATTGCCTCTGGGCTGCTGAGGAATAAAATGGCGGAGGAAATCAGGAATATTTTGCGGAATGTCCATTTGCCCGCCAAAGCGGCCTGATGGCTTTTGCGTGGTACTGATATTCACCACTGCAGGACTGGCTTGCTCCACCAGATCCGTAAAATCAGGAAGCTGCGAAAACGCTTGAGCAGAGATAAATAAAAGGCAAAAGCACAGTAGTTGCTTCATTCATAAACTCCATTACAGTGAAAACAATTTTTTAATACACACTTTTAGAAATAGCTTGGCTAGATTATTGAATCTCACACATAGGTATGTGAGCCTCAACAGTTTGTGCCTTTCGCATTAATTTGGGGTGCCATTGGGAGAATTTCAAGCTTTTAGAGTGACTGTTTACCCAGACAAACCCAAGCACCATTGCAATAAATGCCAACAGCACGGCGATCTTTTCTTCCACACCCAATAAGCTTGAAACCATTGCCACAGCCATCATGGCCATGAGTGGAATACCGTACATCAATAAAGATGAGCGTAGAATAGCCTGCTCAGGTACACCAATAATCACCTGGTCATTTTCGTGCACATCCAAGTCATTACGGTCCACTGGCAAGTCAATCTGCTTTTGGCCAACCTTTGCAAGTAAGCTATGCCCGCACCCTTTTTGCGCCTGACATGAGCCACAAGCACTCTTAGCGATGGCCTGAACCCAGACAACATCGCCCTCTACTTTAAGTACTCGTGCAGACTCTTCAACCATGTCTCATTACCCTAGCCATCAATAAAACAGGGGTTTTACAGCAGCTCAACACTTTGTGCAATACGCTGAGCCGTCGCCGCAGGGATCTCCCCCACAACCGTTATTCTATGGGTCAGGCCATGCCATTGTTTATGCTGTACCGCCAGTACCGTAGGACCGGATTGAGCAGTGCCTTCATCCAATGCCTTTTCAACTTGTTCAACGTATACGGAGAACATCACGATACCATCGCTGTATATGCGTCTAGCAGACATTTTAGGCGCATAACCTGTGGCCGCTTCATCTTCAAACCCACTGGGAATCCAATTTAAACGCCACTCTAGAACATCTTTTTGTGTGGTTTTAAGCACTTCTGCAGTGTCTGCTTCGGTTAAAATCACCCCTTTTGTTCTTGGCTCAAACCGAGCTTTAACAAACTCTTTTTTGGGCATGAAATAACTAAATTGATAACGCTCCAAAACTTGCCCTTTGCGCGACACTAGCTCTGTGCGTAAAGGTACAGTGGTTTCCTGGTCCAACCACAATTGGTAAAAGTGACGGCTAGCGTCTTTAGGCACCAATTGAACCCCTTCAACTAAGCGACCTGCAATGCGCTGTTTACCCAGGCTTCGAAAGTCGTACGCCTTACTCAACTGACGAGTACTGCCCAGCTCTTTATTACCAAACGGAGAACTGCCTTGTTGCTGAACTTGCTCAACGGACTGATCAGGATGAATACAGTATAACGCCTCACCTCGACGAATCACTTCACGGGTCGGCCCATCAAGATGCAGCAGTCTCTCCCAGATGGCTCCCTCATAGGTGCCATGAACAATCTCAACGCTTTGCGTTTGATTACCCGCTTGATGAATGAAAATCCCCTCATACATCGCGTAAGGGGCACGTTCAAGCATGTCTTCATACATAGATTGAGCAGTAGGTGATGCTGCCGGCGCATCGTCAGCATGAGCAAACCAAGTGACGGCGAGCATG
>MDTG01346644.1_pt1 | contig 24819 bp, 23 predicted proteins | sample 811421 | NCBI WGS metagenome assembly MDTG01 (sample SAMN05326645, study PRJNA326480) | marine metagenome | isolation source: seawater | place: Pacific Ocean: South East | collected 2011 | reverse complement strand
CGCCGTGTCTCCTATCTTAAAGGGCTTGTTTGGGGTTGTGGGAAGCAGAATATAATCATGCCTAGATAATATTTCTTCTGTTTGGTTCTTAATTAAGGTTCTAACACGCTGGGCCTTCTTGTAGTAGGCCTCATAGTATCCTTGACTCAGGACAAAATTTCCTAATAATATCCGCCTTTTAACTTCAGGCCCAAAACCCTCGGTTCTTGTTTTTGTTATTAGGCTATCAATTTCCTCACAGGAACGCTGAAAACCATATTTTACGCCGTCATATCTAGATAAATTAGATGAGGCCTCTGCTGTGGTTAAAATGTAATATGTAGGCACCAGGTATTCTAGTAGAGGTAACTTAACGTATTCTATTTTGTGTCCATTCTTTTTTAATGTTGATACAAACCTATCAAACTCTTTACTTATTTCATGGTCTAGACCCACAAAGTTTACCGCATCTTCAATGATCGCAAAAGTCTTTTTTGTTTGATTAATATTTTTTTTAATAGACATCTTTTTTCCGATACATGTAGTATCAAAATTATCTTTACCAGAAATAACATGAGTAATCAACTCTATATCTTCAAAGGACTTGCCAATTGGACCAATCTGATCGAAAGATGATGCATAAGCTATTAGGCCATACCTTGAAACAAGGCCATAGGTTGGCTTAAGCCCCACTACACCGCAAAAGGCTGCTGGCTGCCTAATTGATCCACCTGTATCACTTCCAAGTGCCAAATGACATAAATTTGCTTTAACTGAGGCGGCACTACCTCCAGATGAACCGCCAGGCACATAATTGGTTTTAATTGGATTTTGCACTGGTCCATAACTTGAATTTTCGTTTCCTGAACCCATAGCAAATTCATCACAATTGAGCCGTCCTATTATTATCGCGTCTTCTGACAATAATCGATCTACAACAGTTGCAGAATAACTAGAAACAAAATCTTTAAGTATATTTGAAGATGCCTCTGCACGTCGGCCCTTGTAGCATATGTTGTCTTTTATTCCAACAATTAATCCAGCTAGAACCCCCGCTTTTTTACTCCTTATTTTTTTATCAATTTTAACAGCCCTCTGAATAGAATCTTCTTCAAAAACCTCATTAAAGGCGTTTAGATGTTTGTTTTTAGAAATATTATCTAAGTAGCCAAGAACCAGACTTTCACATGTTGTTAACTGATTATTTAGGTCAGTTTGTATCTGTTTTAATGTAGTGTAATTCTTCTTCAACTCCCCCAATCTATTTCTCCGACTCTAAGTCTTCTTCTTTAGTTGCTTTTTTGAATTCTTTAATTCCACCACCTAATCCCTTCATTAATTCTGGTATTTTTCTGCCCCCAAATAACAAAAGAACCACGAGAACAATTAAAATTAATTCCCACCCCCCTGGCATTGCCAATAATAAAATAGTTGATTGCATAGTTATATATAAATTTATAACATAAATGTACAAAGAAAACCCAAATTAATGCTAATTAGATGAAAGCCATTTCGTGGGATTAAGTTTTTCTCTCCCCCTCCAAATTTGAAAACCAAAATTGTGCCTTTGTTTTTGCTGTAGGCCATAGAGTTTTCCTATTGGGTCACCAACATTTAATTCTTCTCCGTTTACAACATTTACTTCGTACAAATTTGAATATACCGTTAAGTATTTTCCATGTCTAATAATAACCACTTTAAGCCCATTGGGTAAAATTAAAATTTTACTAACAAGGCCCTTAAAGACAGATTTTATATTTGTATCACTAGTGGCTATTTCTATTCCATTGTTTATTGTGGAAATTGAGGGAAGAATTGGGTGGGGAACTGTTCCAAATTTACTTACAATGATACCGTTTTTTACTGGCCAGTTTAAACGGCCCTTGTTTTGTTCAAAGTCTTTTGAAACAACTCTTCCACGGGGTGTTAGCTCAAATGGTGAATTTTTTTTGTTTTCTTTTTCAATTAACTCTAGAATTGAGTCGTTTATTTTTTTCATTTCTAGTCTTCTTTTATGTAACCGCTCAACCAATGAGTCTTTTTGGGTTTTTAATTGATTAATGACTGTTTTTTGAGCTTGCTTTGCAATACTTAAGGATTCAAAATCTTCTTTTTGGCTTATTAAAAGTGACGCCTGCTGGGACTTTTTCTTGAGAAGTTGGGACTTTTGACCTTCTATTTTTAATTGTAAGCTTTTAATGGTATTATATGCTTGCCTTCGTGCTAGTTCTATTTGCCTAAAATGATAAATGGTTCTTAGCAGATGATTAAAGCTACTAGAGGATAAAAAAAATAGAATGGGACTAAATAATAGCTCTGTTCGGCTTGCTGTAATTATAAGTTTCTTATACGCTTCTTTTTCTAATGATAATTTATCTATATTTTTTAAAAGTCGCAACTCAAGACTGTCTTGTTCTATTTTTAAAAGTCTCAGCTGATGTTTTGAAAGGTTTATAATGTCAGACTGAAGCTCAATGTTTCGATTAATCAACAAAAGCTCTTCAAGTGACTTGTTTTGCCCGTCTTCATTAAGCTTAATTGCGCTGTCAATTAGTTTAGTTTCTTCAATTAGCTTGTTTTGTGTCTCTATAAGCTCACTCTTGTTTTGACACAAAACATGGCCTGAGCATACACATAAAAGTAAAATTATATTTTTCCAATTATTCATTTTTATTTAAATTCTAAAAAACAACTATAGAGTCATGTTTCAGCCTAATATCAATGGTGTCACTAAACGGTCTTCTTGAAAACATGACCTTTTCAGGCATAAAAACATTATTTAATTCTTTATATTCTCCAATACTCAAATACAGATCTTTTGTTCTAAACACATAGTGTTCTTTTTTATTTTTTTTTCTAAAAAATATTTTTTTTATATAATTTATTTTAATGCCCTTTGATATAGTGTTAGTGGGAAGAGTGTCTTTTGAATTCGAAAGTAAATTGTGAAACTCGATATGGTTGTTATTTATATCTACTTTTATTACTGTGAGTGGGAGCAGTGTGTGCGTCAATTTAAACAAAATGCGTTTTGGTGAAAAAAAAATATTTGACTTAAACTGTTGTTGTTCATCTAAAAAAACAGACGACGTCAATTTGATTTGATTTTGATGATACTCGTTGTTGGTTGTTTTAAATTTTGTATGACAACTAACAATTAAAAACAGTAAAAAAACTATAACAGCTTTATTCATCTGTTGAATATGTGTTTATTTTATTTATTAATTCTTCACTTGGTTGGATTTTGTGTGCTGCACGCCATTGGATCAGGGCGTCCGCAGTTAATTCTAACTTAAATAAAATATCACCATAGTGGTCTAATATAACGGCGCTTTCTGGATTCAATTCTAGGGCCATTTCTATTATTTGTTTAGCTAAAACATATTCCGAAGTTTTATATAAAACCCAGGCGTATGTATCTAAAAATGATGCGTTTGGATTAGTGCTGGTTAGCTCATTACATTTTATAGTCATTGATTTAGCTAATTCTAAGGACTCTCCTCTTAGAGAAAGATAATAGCTAAAGTTATTTAACACAAAGGTGTTGTTTGGGTTGTATTCTAGTGATTTTTTATATGAGTTGTCGGACAACTCATGGTTTTCTAACTTATAATAACAGTCTCCAATCATAGAGTAAAAGTCTGAATTAAGCATGTCGTTGTCAATCACATAATCTACTCCAGTAGTTAAAACGCCTATCGCCTCTTGGTATTTGGTCTGTTGAATTAAAGCAAGTCCCTTATAATAATAAAACCCTGGAATTAAAGGGAAGGTTGATATAGCTTCGCTGGCGACAATAACAAGCTGGGAATATTGTTGTGTCTGAAAATATATTTCAATAATTTTATTATATATATACTGGTCTTTTACTGGACCTGTTTGTAGAGCGTCATTATAGAAAACCAAAGACTTACCATAGTCCTTTTCCATAAAGTATACGTCTCCAAGTACAACTTGAAATATTTGTTCTTTTGGATATGACTCGTAACATTCAATCAGTATTTCTTTTAAGTTTGGAAAATCTAGTATTTGATTATTAAGTATAATTTCATAGAACACTTCTCTTTTGGTTTTTAGTGTCACATTCGTGTTTTTAGCAATTTTTAATAAATACTCTGATTGCTTGTCTCTATTTTTATCATTTCTATATATATTATATAGGGCAATTTGTGCCTCCGCATTATTTGGCTCCAATTCTAATAGCAACAAATATAATTCTGCCGCCCCCTCATAATCGCTAAATGCCATGTAAACAGATGCAAGTAGACCATATAGGGCATTATTGTTTGGGTGCTCTTCTATTAAAACATAACCCGTTTCAATCGCCATGTCCTTATTTTTCTGTAAAATATACACCTCCTGGAGAAGTATTAATAACTCTTTGGTTTGTCCAAATATTTTTTGTGATCTCTTAATAAATTTAATTGCGTGCTTATATTGCTCGTTTTTAATTAAGAGTTCTGACTTTTTTAAATGATGCTCATATGTTGGTTCCCTTTCTATCAATTCGGAGTAAACATCAAGTTGTTTTTGTAAATTATTCTGCATTGCATAAATATCAATAAGCAAATAAAAATACCACTCGTTACTAGGATCTATATTAATAGCAAGTCTAGCATAGTGCTCGGCGGTTGCCCAATCTTGTTTATAAAAATAAATTTTAGAAACCTCATTATAGGGAGATGGCTCGCCAGGGTTAATTTCAATGCACTTTTTATATAACTCAAGTGCACTATCATAGTCTTCTGAAATTTTACTCTTTTCCGCATTAAAATAGTTTAAAATAAAATTCTGCTCGCTCTGTCCTATTAAGTTGTTTTGAGAGTTTACGGGCCCCATCAAATAAAAAAAGACTATTAAAAAAAAAGACTTGAGGTTCATTTTAATGAGGGGGTTAGTTGAGAATAATCTCCTATGTTAACTGATTTGAATTGCTGATTGAACACTACATTTTTTCCTAAAATTGAATTGTTTAGGTTGGCGTTATAAACCTTAGTGCTAGCCTGAATAATAGTATTTTTAATCACTGAATCTGATATTTTACAACCCTTCGCAATGCTTACATGAGGGCCGATTGTCGAGTTTTCTATAACAACCCCCTTCGCAATATTACAGGGGGGAAATATTTTAGTGTTTTTATAGTTTTTTGAACTAATGGTAGGCTCCTCTTTATTTAGAATAAATTTATGTGAGTCTAATAGGTTTTGGGGCGTGCCAAAATCCAACCAATTAGAAACTTTTTTTGGAACAAAATTCTCTCCTTTTGCTTTCAAGTTTTCCAGTGCTGTGGTAAGCTGGTACTCTCCCTTGTCTAATATGTTATTGTTTAATATGTGTTCTATTTCGTGTGATAAACTTTCTCCTCTTTTAAAAAAATATACCCCTATAATTGCCTGGTTAGATATAAAGGTCTTTGGTTTTTCAACAAACTCTTTTATATAGCCCTTTTCATTGGTTTTCACAACACCATAAGATGATGGATTGTCTACTTCTTGTATAAAAATAGAGGACTCAGAATTTTTATTAAAATCTATATTGGCATCAAAAAGGGTATCTGCAAAAACTATAAGACAGGGGCCAACTAACAATTTCTTGGCTTGAAATATTGCGTGTGCGGTTCCTTTGGCCTCTTGCTGATAATAAATATGAGCTTTAATTTGGTTTTTCTCACCAATTTGATACAACATGTTTTCCACCTCTTGGTCCTTGCCAGCCATAATAAAACCAATATTTTTTATTTTGTTTTTTTTGCTGTTTACGGCAGTATTAATAATTCTCTGCAAAATGGTTTTACCCGCAACTTCAATCAAAGGTTTGGGGGTTGTTATTGTTTGTGGGCGAAGTCGTGTTCCCCTTCCGGCCATTGGTATAATTAAATTCATAATATTATTTTTTTCCTGTACTTCCAAAGCCACCAGCCCCCCTTTCTGTTTCTTTTATTTCTGTTGTGGTGTCCCACGAAATTTTCTCAACCTTAGAAATTATCATCTGGGCAATTCTGTCACCATCATTAATTATAAAGGGTTCATTTGAGTGATTGATTAGTATTATTTTGATTTCACCACGATAATCTGAGTCGATTGTCCCAGGTGAGTTTAACACAGTAACACCACTATTTACAGCTAATCCGCTTCTAGGTCTAATTTGCGCTTCTAACCCCATTGGCAATTGAACAAAAAGTCCCGTCGGAACAAGTTGGGTTGTGGAGGGGTTGACAATAATGGCATCTTCAATATTTGCGCATAGATCCATTCCTGAAGACCCATGGGTTTTATATTCTGGATTTGGGTGTTTAGAATTATTAATCAGTTGTATCTGCATAATTTGTTTTTTTAGTGTTCAAACTTTTACACTCTATTAATGTAAATATAAGGTATATAAAAAACAAAAAAGTATTAATTGTAAAGTTAGTTGTATTAAAAATAGTGCTTATTAAAAAAAGCCCCCCCGCAAAGCAAAAATAATAAGTGATACGAAGGGTGTTATAGGGAATTTTATAGTGCCTATTGCTTAATAAAAATGAAACTAATGCCATTATAAAATAGCACAATAGTGTTGTCCAGGCGGCCCCAATATATCCAAGCCGCGGAATAAATAAAAAGTTTAGTGAAATGGTGACCACAGAACCAATTAACGATATAATAGCTGCATAATAAGTTTTGTTAATCACCTTATACCAAACTGATAAATTATAATAAATACCTAAAAATATGTTTGCAAGTAATACAATGGGTATAATCTTAACACCCTCATGATACAACTCGCTTCTAAGTATTAATTTAATATAATCTATATAAAGTGTAACAAATAAAAACACCGCCAAGGCAACTAACACAAATACGCTCATCATTAATGAATATGTTTGTTTTGCTTTTGGTTTTTTAAACCTGCTAAAAAAAAATGGCTCTGCAGCAAATCTATAGGCTTGTACAAATAGGGTGAGGAAAATAGTTAATTTATAACATGCGGAGTATATTCCCAATTCCCTCATGGCAATACCCTTTGGTAACAAATATTTAATCAAAAGTTTATCCGCGCTTTCATTAACTACAAAAGCTAGTCCAGCAATTAAAATTGGCCAAGAATAATTAATCATTTTTTTAAACAATAGTAAATTTGGTCTATGTAGGTAATTAACTATTTCTGGTATTAATAAAATAATTGTTATAATACTAGCAAGCATGTTTGATATAAAAATATATGCAACAGATAAGTGTGGACTATAAATATATTCTATAGTTCCAGGGAAAAAATTGTTATCTATTAAAAGTGGGCATATAATTAAAAAAAATATATTAAAAAATATATTACATATGATATTAACTGTTTTAATTATAGCAAACTTTAACGCATTATTATGGTGTCTTAAAACAGCAAATGGAATAATGGCCATTATATCAAACACAATGATGATGGCAAAATAAAGTAAATACTCTGGGTTGTTGTCGTGGCTTATTAGAGAGGCAATATCTTTATAAGATATTATGATGGCCAACAAAAAAACTAACGCATTAACACACAAAAAACAAAAGGCTGTTGAAAAAACAAAGTTTCTATTTTTTTTTTCTATAGAGGCGAAACGAAAAAATGCTGTCTCCATGCCAAACGAGCCCAAAACAATTAAAAAGGAGGCATATGCATACATTTCTGTAACCACCGCGTATTCTGATGGTATTAATAATACCGTATACAGAGGAACTAAAAAAAAGTTTACAACCCTAGCTACTACACTGCTAAATCCGTAAATAATGGTTTGGTTAAAAAGTGCATACAACTCTCTCATTAGCGAAAATTTGGTTTTCTTTTATCAAGAAATGCGGCCACGCCTTCTTTAAAGTTTGATGTGTCAAAAAGATCCGAGAAAGATTCCGTTTCTACTTGTTCACCATTGGGATCATAGCAGCTATTAATAGATTTAATGGCGGCAGACAATGCTTCTGGCGGATTCTTTGAAATAGATTTTGATATTTCGCAACACTTTTCTAGCAGCTCGCCCGAATCAACCACATAATTTACTAGACCAATTCTATATGCCTCTTCTGAGTTGATAATTTTGGAACCTAAGATCATTTCCATTGCATTAGCCCTGCCAACAAGTCTGGGTAGCCTTTGGGTTCCGCTATATCCAGGAATGAGGCCAAGAGAGCATTCCGGTAGACCAAGACTAGCTGACTTGACAGCAACCCTTATGTGGCAGGACAAAGCAAGCTCTAACCCGCCCCCCAAGGCATAACCGTTAATCGCCGCAATTGTAGGCTTACTAAAATTTGAAACCCTATTAAAAACTTTCTCTTTCCCTGTATTGCTTAAAACTTTAGCGTCTTCTCTCGAAAATGTGCTAAACTCCTTTATGTCTGCTCCTGCAACAAACGCCTTATCTTCAGAGCCAGTTATAATCACTGATCTTATTTTGGAGTTTCTCTCTACCTTGTCTAAGGTTTTTTCTAAACCCTCGAAAACCCTCTTATTTAGTGCGTTTAGCTGTTTTGGGCGATTAATTACAATAATCGCAGCATTACATTTTTCGTCTTCTTTATAATCAATTATGTTCATGATTTTTTAATTTTTTTGATTAAGTGGGAAATACACATAAAACACTGTTCCCTTTCCCAATTTTGTTTTATACTCAATAATTCCACCCATATCATCCACTATTTTTTTGACCATAGCTAAGCCCAGGCCCATTCCACTATTTTTTGTAGTAAAATTGGGTTCAAAAATTTTATTTTGGATTTCATTTGGTATACCCTTTCCGTTGTCTGAAATGGTCACAGCACAGTATTTCGTTGAATTCTTGGACTCCAAAAACACATTAAGCCTAACTTCTATTGGCACCCCCTTTCTTTGTGCCTGCAAAGAGTTGTTGATTAAATTGTTTATAACTCTCGTTAGGTGGCTCTTATCAATTTCAATTAACAAACTGTCTATTTGTGAGTTTTGATTCGATCCATCAAACAAAACATTATGGCTTTTAAACAAATTTATAATGGAGATAATTTCCTGTTTAATTAAAACGTCTTCAGAGTTTTGCTTATTTAGATTTGCAAAGTCAGAAAAAGAGGACGCAATTGTCGCCAAGGTATCAATTTGCTGAATCATTGTTTTAGAAAAATCTTTTAGCTTATTTTCAAAATTAATGTCTTCTTTATTTAGAGTGCTAGTAATGTGCTGCATGCTTAGTCTCATAGGGGTTAGCGGATTTTTTATTTCGTGGGCTATTTGTTTTGCCATTTTTTTCCAAGCGCCCTCTTTTTCTGATTTTACTAACTCTTTTGTTCTTTTTTCCAACTCCCGCATTAAATTATTATACTCCTGAATTAGTTGTCCTATTTCGTCCTGTACTGTCCATTTTAGGGGAGTGTTATTTTTATCAATTTTCGCAATTGATAAATGGCGAGCAATAGACCTAAGTGGTGAGGTTATTTGTTTCAATAAAAAATATGCGAAAACAACTGTAACAAGCAACAGTATAATATAAATTTTTATAAAACCTTTTATTTGTTGGTTGGTTTTTAATAAAATATCTTGTTTGGTGCTTTTGTCATATACCACATCTAAAATACAATATGGTGAATCTGTGATAATGGGTGTTGAGGACGTTAATCCCTCTGTATTGTTGCTTTTGTATAAAACCCGGTAGGTGCCAAAATACTTTCCCTTTTCATATTCTATTTTTCGATCTGTTGAATTTAAACACAGTTTTATTAGGTTGTTTGGAATAGCCTTTGTAATTACTGAGTCGTTTAACAAAAGAGAGTCTGATGACCAAATAAAACGCCCGTTTAAATTGTATATATTTATTGTTAACTTATGAATATGTCCAACATCTTGTAGTATTGGCTTAAACGCTGTTTGTAGGTCTACATTATACTTAGAATGTAAGTTAATAATCGCCTCTATAGACTTGGCAACAGCTCTATCTTTACGAGAAAGTCTATCAATATTGTAGGTTTTGGTCTCATTTTGAATTTGTATTATGTTTAATACTGCAACAATTAAAAAAGAAAAACTTATCAATGCAATCATTGATAGAAATATCTGCTGACTCAAAGTAAGTTTTTTTTTTAGACTCATTCCATCAGCAAATATATAAAATTAGATTTTGAACTACACCCCCTTTAAGGCTTCTGCTCCTGCTACAATTTCTAAAATTTCATTTGTTATTGCGGCCTGTCTCTGTCGATTATATGATAGTGTTAGGTTTTGTTTTAGTTCTTGGGCGTTATCTGTAGCCTTATGCATGGCGGTCATTCTAGCTCCATGTTCTGAAGCAATTGAATCTAATACTGCCTTGAATAATTGTATTTCCACTTTTTTTGGCAACAAACCATTAATAATGGTTGTCTTATTTGGTTCAAATATATAGTCCTTTGTGTCATTTTGATTGTTATCTTTTTCAATTTGAATAGGTAGTAATTTTTCTTCGGTAATTAGCTGAGTGGCAGCATTTTTAAACTTATTATAAACAACATGTACGGCCCTCCAGTGGCCCTCTGAAAACTTTGTAATTATTTGATCAAGCTCTAGTTTCATTTTTTTTGCATCTCCATTATCTATAATCTCAGAGTTATACTTAAAAATCTTAAACCCGTATCTTTTAATCTGTTCGTATGATTTTTTTCCAATACAAAAAAACTCAACATCCAATTTTGATAGCTGGCTGTCTATTAATTCTTTGGACTTTTTAAAAATATTTGCATTAAATCCACCACACAGCCCCCTATTTGAAGATATTGAAATAATTAAAACTTTTTTTGACTGGTTGTTTGGTGATGCAAGCTTAATCTCTGATTTATTTACACTGGGCAACATGTTGTTTATAATTCGAGAAATACCCTCTGAATATGGTTCAATATTGGTAATCCGGTCGTGTGATTTTTTTAATTTAGCCGCTGAAACCATTTTCATCGCACTTGTAATTTTCATCGTTGATGAAACAGAAGATATTCTTGCCCTTATTTCTTTTAAATTTGACATGAATTAATAATTTTTTAGCACTTTACTTAGGGCCTCTTTAATCGATTCTTGTATTTCGTCTGACCAAACCCCATTTTTTATGTTTTGAAGTGTTGTTTGATAATCTTTTTCCATTAATCTAATTAAGTCTTTTTCACAATCCTTGATTTTGTTAACAGAAACATTATTTAACAACCCCTCTACACCACAATATATAATGGCGACCTGGTGTTCGACAGACATGGGTTCATTTAGTCCTTGTTTTAATATCTCAACATTCCTCTTACCTTTTTCTAATACCGCGGTGGTGGCGGCATCTAAATCTGAACCAAACTTTGCAAAAGCCTCTAGCTCTCTATATTGAGCTTGATCAAGCTTGAGTGTTCCTGCAACTTTTTTCATTGATTTAACCTGTGCGCTTCCACCCACTCTAGATACAGATATACCCACATTAATAGCTGGCCTCACACCAGAATTAAATAAATCAGATTCTAAAAATATTTGGCCATCAGTTATAGAGATAACATTCGTTGGAATATATGCCGAAACATCTCCTGCCTGTGTTTCAATAATTGGCAGGGCTGTTAGTGACCCCCCCCCTTTAACCAATTTTCTAAATTGAGGGCTCTCTGGTAAATCATTCATTCCCCTTGCAATTTCATCAGAATTATTTATTTTCGCTGCCCTTTCTAAAAGTCTTGAGTGTAAATAGAATACGTCTCCTGGATATGCCTCTCTACCCGGAGGTCTTCTTAATAATAACGACACCTCTCTATATGAAACGGCCTGCTTAGATAGGTCGTCATATACAATTAGGGCGTGCCTCCCTGTGTCTCTAAAAAACTCACCTATTGCCGCACCAGCAAAGGGAGAATAAAACTGCATTGGCGCTGGATCTGATGCAGATGATGCAACAATTACGGTGTAAGCAAGTGCCCCATTATCTGAAAGCATTTTCGTTATATTGGCAATTGTGGATCCCTTTTGGGATGTAGCAACATATATACAAAAAACGGGCTCACCTTTTTCGTAAAATTCCTTTTGATTAATAATTGTATCAAGAGCAACTGAAGTTTTTCCTGTTTGACGGTCACCTATTATCAACTCTCTCTGTCCTCTTCCTATTGGTATCATTGCATCAATTGCCTTAATTCCAGTTTGTAGAGGCTCGGTAACTGGCTGCCTATATACAACTCCTGGCGCCTTTCTTTCCAATGGCATTTCAAATGTTTCTCCAGATATTGGGCCTTTGCCATCAATAGGCCGCCCCAGGGTATCAACCACCCGACCCAACATTCCTTCTCCAACATTAATAGATGCAATTTTTTTTGTTCTTTTAACAACATCCCCCTCCTTAATTTTTGAAGAAGACCCAAGCAGCACTGCCCCAATATTATCCTCTTCTAAGTTCAAAACAATTGCCTGTGTCCCCTCAGAAAACTCTATAAGTTCACCAGACTGTACATTTGTAAGGCCATAAACGCGGGCGATTCCGTCCCCAACAGATAAAACTGTTCCTGTTTCTTCTAAATTTGATGTTGTTGTGATATTAGATAATTCTTGTTTTAATATCTGTGATACTTCTGATGCTTTAATTTCTGTCATTTTATTGAATTTTTATAATAATGATTTTTTTATCATTTCTATTTTTGTTTTAACGCAAGTACTATACTGCGTATCATTGGTGTTTATAGTAATGCCCCCCAACATGGTTGAGTCTATATTCTCCTTAATCTTTACCTTACCGCCTTTTTTAAACTTTTGTTTTATAAGTTCTATCTGTGATTCTGATAGTTTTTTAGCAGACGTCACAGTAACGAAAACCTCATTCTTAAATTCAAAATACAATTTTTGATAACTTTCAAGTATTTGAAAAAGGAGGTGGTCTCTTCCTTTACTTACAATCATATCAAAAAGACGCAGTGTAACACCTTCTAAATAATTACTAAAAGTATTAGAGAGTGCCCTTTGTTTAGATTTTGGATTAATTGTAGGATTTTGAACAAGTTCACTCAGCTCAACATTGGAACTCAATATGGTAAGCACAAGCTGGGTGTCCTTAAAGACTGAGTCTAATTGGTTATTTGATTGCGCCGTTTCAAAAAGTGCTCTTGCGTATCTATTAGAAGCCTTGTTTTGTTTCATCACTGCTCAATATTTAGGCCCTTAATATCTTCGTTAATTAACTCTGTGTATTCCGAGTCTTTATTTACCTCCCTTTGTAAAATCTTCTGAGCAATTTCAATAGAAAGGCTAGCAACTTGGGTTTTTAAGTCCTTTATTGCCGCTCTCTTTTGTTGATCAATTCTCTCGTTTGCTTCTTGAATTTTTTGGTCAATCTGATCTTCTGTCTTTTTTCTTTGTTCTTTCTTCCAGTCATCAATATAAACTTGAGCCTCTTGAATCATTTTTTGCCTTTCTACATTGCCTTCATTAATTATTTGCTCTTTATTTTTTTTAAGATCTGCAACCTCTTCTCTTGCGCTTTGGGCGTTTTGCAAAGCCATCTCTATGCCCCTTTCTCGCTCATCTAGCGCGTTCAAAATTGGCTTCCAGGCAAACCTTCTTAAAATTAATAATACAATAGAAAAGGAAATAAGCATCCAAAATAGAAGGCCAACATCCGGTTTTATCAGTTCCATATATAGTGTTTTGTTATTATTTCATAAACATTACAAGTAGGCCCACAACCATTGCAAAGAACGCCGCGCCCTCTACTAGTGCTGCCATAAGAATCATGTTTGCTCTTAAATCATTCATTGATTCAGGTTGTCTTGCCATGGCCTGAAGGGCCCCCTCACCAATTCTTCCTATGCCAAGGCCAGCTCCCAAAGCTGCAATGCCAGCCCCTAAAGCTGCCACACCATAACCTATTCCCATAGTAGCTCCATATTCAGAAGCTGCATCTAATAAAATTGTTAATATCATATGTTAAAGTTTTAAATTTGTTAGTAATTAGTTTTAATTTTAATGTTCTTCTTCTACAGCTGCCCCAAAATAGATAGCCGATAATAATGTAAATACATATGCCTGTAAAAAGGCTACTAGAAATTCTAGCATCGTCATAAAAACCACAAAGCCCACGGACAATATTGATGCGCCATACCCCGCCACTGGGCTTAGTTCTCCGAAAATAAATATTAGACTAAAAAAAGACAATACAATTATATGTCCTGCTGTTATGTTTGCAAAAAGCCTAATCATTAAAACAAGGGGCTTTAAAATAACCCCTATTATTTCTATTGGTGTTAATATAAGCAAGACGGGTTTAGGGACACCTGGCATTACAAAAATATGTTGCCAATATGTTTTTTTTCCACTTAAAAGTGTGATCACAAAGACCATTGAGGCTAGAACCATTGGCACAGCAATATTGCCTGTCAAATTTGCTCCTCCTGGAAATATAGGAACTAGGCCCAAGAAATTATTTAGCAAAATAAAGAAGAATACAGTTAAAAGAAAGGGCAAGTATTTCTTGTAGCTTTTTTCTCCAATCGCTGGACGCGCAATGTCGTCTCTAACAAACATTATAATAATTTCTAGAACCCCCCTTAATCCCGTTGGAACGCTGTTGTGGTTTTTTATATACTGGCGTGAGACATTAAAAAAAACAACAATTAACAAAATAATGCTTAGGATTAATGCAAGTGTGTTTTTGGTGATTGAAAGGTCCCATATTTTTGATGTTTCTATTTTATTAATTTTACCACTTTTGTCTACCGCATAAATGTTGCCGTGGTCTAAATTATAACCTATAAAACTATCTGCCACAAACACTGCTGACTTTCCGTGATTGAATTTAGAGGACATAAAGGTAACCAGGCCAACCCCCTCATGATACAAAATGATGGGAAGAGGAATAGAAATGTGTTTGCCCTTCCAGTCTAAAATGTGCCACTCATGTGTATCAACAATATGGTGCATAATCATGTCTCCTGCGTTAAACTTCTTATCTTTTTTGTTTTTGTCACCAGCAATAAGGCCAGAAAAAGGCACAATTATCAAAAAGAATACAATTAAGATTTTATTTAAAGACATGGCTACTTTAAATGCTTAAAATTTATGCTGACAAAAATAACTAATTTAAGTTTAAAAAAACCACAAATTTAGTGCCTTTTTTCTTTATTTTTTTTACTAAACCTATTTATTAATTTAATCAAAAGCACTACAATTGTTATTGTCGATAGAGATAGGGCGCAGTAGGGTGGGTTTAGTTGTAAAAATTTATCTATTTGGTGTCCCAAAAGGGCCATGAAAACAACTGTTGTTGTCATTTGAAGGCCTATTGAAAAATAATTCATACTTTTTCTTATTTCATATTTTGTCTAAATGTTCCTGTCACATTAATAATTAAAAACAAAAAATAAATTATGAGAAAATATACAAGAAATGTTATTTGGCCGTGTTCATCTTGGTTTTTTGATAGAGCTAAATATGTAGCAATAAAAACGAACGACAAAAACATCTTTACCGCAGACAAAAATGTATAAGCCGTAACAAAACTGCCTGGTTGTTTTTTTAATTTAGTTATTATAAAAGATTGGATTGTATATATGATAAAAAAAAAGATTACTGCCAGAAAATACGCAGGAGTTATTTGAATTTGGATTAATGCCGGCGCAAGAAAAACTAATACCAGTAACACAAATACAGATAAAAGCCCAATTCTAAAGATGTTCGTTTTCATGGGTTGTCTATGTTATGCAGTTTTATCTTTTGCCTCTACATGTTGGTCTTTTGATTCATTTATGTTTTTTATTACCGGCCCCATACTACACTTACCCGAAAATATCGCACCCGGCTCAATGGCCAGTTTTTCAGAAACAATCTCACCATTAAGTTTTGCTGTAGACTTTAGGGTTAATAGTTCCTCAACGTTAATTGTGGCCCTTATTTCACCAGAAACAACAGCATTTTTACAAAAAATTTGCCCCTCTATTAAGCCTGTTTCGCCCAACACGAGCTTTCCTTCAGTTTTAACCGAACCTTTAACCTCTCCATCAACTCGGATATCTGATTTTGTGTGTAAATCTCCCGACAAAACAGAGCCTGTCGCTATTGAATTGATATCGTTGTTGTCCTGTGTTTTTCTCATAATTTTAGTATTTCGTTTCAATTTAATAAATAAATTTGATTAAAATAAAGCCTGTAGGCCTTTATGTCTTTTTCCTTTACCAGTGCCTTAAAGTTGTTTTCACTAATTATAAAAAGCTCAATTTGATTGTTGAGTTTTTTTTCTTTAATGCTTTCTTCTGTTAATATTAAATCATAATAAACGTGTGCGTGTTCTTTGTTTTTAAACACACCCACTTTTAAAAGCTGCTCCTGTTTATTTAATAAAAGGTTTGATGTTGTAAGACTGTCCAGTTTATATTTTGTTTGATTAAAGCTTGATATGGACTGTTGCATTTCTGGTAGATTTATTTTTAAATCTTTCATAAGAACGAAGAAGTGGTGAGGCGCATTTTCATCAATTAAATACCCACCGCTAATACTGTCGGGTGTTTCACCCAAAAGAGAGGTTAGCATGCTGTCTATTTTGTTTGATATATTAGACTTTGGATGTTTTTTCATTATGGTCTCTAGCTGTAATATATATTCTCTCTTATTCATAGACTCTGATTTACAAAAAAGACCTAAAAGCTCCATTTGTGGCAAGTGGTCGTTTCCTTTATTGATAATAATTAGGTCTTCAAGTTCTCTACATGATTCTTGTGTGTGTTTCGAAAATAAATTATAAGCTAACCTATATACTTCATCATCTTGATCAACAACCTTGTCTTGCTTTTCTACACCAAGAAGTATCTGATAATAATTACTTTCGGGGTATTCCAATTTTATTTGTTCAAAAATTGAATTTGAACTAATAGTGTCCTCTTGTAAGAGTCTAATGTTGTAGGTGTCAAAATAAATTAATGGTCGATAATCTGTTTCTGGAAAAATTTCTAATAATTGATTATATACACTAATAGCCTCTTCGTATTCTTGCATTTCGTTTTTAAATACTACCGCCAAATTATAATATGCAGACTCTATTTTAGATAAAACCCGCTTTCGATCATCATCTTCTATTGGAAGTTGTGCTATATAATATTCTCTATCATATTTTTCCTTGTCACTTGGCTCGTATTCTGGGTCAATGCCAAAAGTGTCTTCTTCTTCAAGAATGTCTATTTTGTTTTTTCTTCTCCAGTTGTCTTCTAATTTTCTATTGCCCCACCTAGACAAAAACTCTGAATAACCCAGGCTAATTGCTGATGGATTATAAAAATACCACCCTCCACCTGATGTGACCTGCATTGCGTTTTGTGATTGTCTGTTAAATTCATATTGATTAAAATTGTTGTTCGGATTTGCATTTTGGTTGTTTTTTCTTTTTTGAAGTTCTTCTAGGTTTTTTAAATTCGAAATATGGGCATCTATTACCATATTTCTTTCTTTCTCTGGCATTCCCGCTAAAGCAACAATGCTGTCATTATAGTTAATGATATTATATTGTTTTGCAATTTTTCCCGAGCTTCTGCGCATAGATTTTATATTTTCATAATCTGAATATTTTTCATCTATAATTTGAAACGCTGAGTCACTATGGCTATATGCGCCCATATATTCTTTGTTGTCCCAAAAAATTTGTGCTAAAAAATAATGTGACCTTATTTTTTGCTCATTGTTAAATAAAGCTTCATTTAGCGACTTTTTAATTGAACTAACCGCAGAAATTGTATCTCCGTTTTTTATATTAATTCCTGCTATAGCAAAATGAATTTGATCTCGATACTCTTGGTTTTTTTTATCATTTAGCATTTCTTCTAATTCTTTTTGCAAGTCAATGGTCTGGTTATCGGGGTGATATGCCTTTGCTCTGTTTAGTTGAGCTTGAAAAATAAGCTCATAGCTTGATGACAATTTTATTACTTTAGTAAAATAATCTAATGCTTCTGAATAGTTGTTTGTTTTAATTGATAGTTGTCCAAGAACGTAATACATTCGTGTGTTTTTTTCTTTGTTACGTGAGTTTAGTATGGACTTCTTTAAGTTTTGTATTGCCTCTAAATAATACTCCTCTTTAATTGCCTGTTCGGCCTGCAACTCATATATAACAGATTGTTGTTCGGGTTTTAAATAAAAGTCTTCGTTGAGAATATTGATGTTATTTCTAACCGCCTCCTTGTTTTCCAGTTTAGCGTGACAAATTGTTGACCAAACAAGTGCCTCCATTTGGGTTTCAATGTTATTTGTTTTTCTATATATATAATTAAACGTATTAATTGCTTGGGAATACTCTTGTTTATAAAACTTAGCTCTACCTATAATAATATAGCTATCATCAATAAATTTGTTTTTTTCTTCTCCACCTATGTCCATTGAGTGACCCTGTATTGCCCTAGTCGCTTTTTGAATAGCCTGATCTAGTGAGTTTTTGGCTGATTGAATCGACTTTAGAGACCCAAGCTTATTAATTGACAAAATATCATTATAGTTGTCTTCGTGAGTAGCATTTATTTTTTTTAATCCGTCATTTAGGTGTTCTTTAGCGTAATACAGGCCGTTATATTTTGTGTTAACTTGGTGATAAACCTTGTTTAGAAGTGTGTCTTTTTGTGTTGAGCACCCTTGAAAAAACAAAGCGGCTACACAAAAAACAGCAATAAAACTAACAAAACTTTTAATATTCATAATGACAACTATTACTTAAACGTTTATAAAATTATTTTATTTTTTTGACTCTTAACTATATTAAGAATAGTATTTACGATATTTGTAAATAATAAACTACATATATGGAAAATCAAAATAGTAGTGGCGGTTGGCTAAAGATTTTATCTCAATCATATAATATAGTAACATTAGACAAACAAACCCTAAAAGAAAGATTTATTGTCTCATTCAGGGGCTACCAGTTAGTTGGCGGGTTAATTTATCTATTATTGTTGGTTTCTTTTTTGTTTTTTTTTCTTATTGCATTTGGCCCACTAGCCAAACTTCTTCCAGAAACCCAATTTACGCAAAAAAAAGACCTTATAGAGTTGGTTGTAATGGTTGATTCGCTTGAAAAAGACCTTGCCCTGAAAACTAATTATATTAATATTTTGCGCCAATCTTTGAAAGGGGTACACCCTGACTCTTCACATAAATTCAACTCTGTTGTATCAACAATAAAAAATATTAGTCAAAATAAATCAAAGGAAGATTCTGCGCTAAGAGCTCTTGTTGAGTCAGAGGACCTATATAATATTCCAACAAACACAAATATTGTATTAGAAGATTTGATTTTTTTTCAACCCATTAAGGGTATTATTACAACCCAATTTAACCCAAACGAAAGACACTATGGCGTAGATGTTGTCTCTGTTAAAGATCAGTCTGTTAAATCTTGCTTAGACGGGGTTGTGCTATTTGCTGGCTGGTCTACTGAGTATGGCCATGTTATAATTATCCAGCATTCCGATAATATAATCTCTGTATATATGCACAACTCAACTGTTACCAAGCAAGCTAATGAACTTGTTATGGCAGGAGAAGTTATTGGAATTGTGGGAAACAGTGGTCATTTGTCAAGCGGCCCTCATTTACATTTTGAGCTGTGGCAAAACGGAAACCCAATAAACCCTTTAGAATATATTGATTTTTAAAATGTCTTTTTCTAAATACTTCATTAAATATCTTGCTAAGCGGGCTTATAAAAAAACCCAAATTAATGCATTCTCTGCTTTAGAAAACCAACATAAAATTTTTAAGAAAATTTTATCTTTAGGTGGCGACTCTCTATTCTCACAAAAAAATCCGATTTTAAAAAATTGTAATTACCATAATTTTCGTGAACAAATAAAACTAAATACTTACGAAGATTTGCGGCCATATATAGAGCTAATTTCTTTAGGCAAAAAGAATATTTTAAATTCTGAAAAAGTAAAATACTTTGCAATAACTTCTGGCACCACCTCTGGCACAAAATACATTCCTTTCACAGAATCTATGATGACATATCAAACTGGTGCGATAAAAGAGTTGTTATTGCTTTATGCGTATCAAACTGGTAATTATAATTTATATAAAAAGAAAATGATGTTCATTCAGGGTTCTCCTAAACTTGGCCTTTATAACAAAATTCCCTTTGGAAAACTTTCTGGAATAACCGCACACCATATACCTTTTTATTTAAGGGGTAGGCGCCTTCCTTCAATGAAAACAAACTCTATCTCCCCTTGGGTTCAAAAAATTAAAGCAATAGTAGATGAAACCCGCTTACAAGATTTGGGTATAATTGGGGGAATACCTCCTTGGGTTATTAATTATTTTGAAGCTCTTTTAAAAAAAACAGGCAAAAAAACTGTTAAATGTGTATTTAACAACCTCTCTCTATATATTCACGGCGGCACAGACTTTTCTGTTTATAAAAAGGCATTTTTGGATATCTGTGGCAAGATTGACACCCTTGAGGTTTATCCGGCTTCAGAGGGGTTTTTTGCTTATCAAAACAATATTGAAGAAAAGGAATTATTATTGCTAACTAATCATGGTGTTTTTTATGAGTTTATAAAACTTTCCGATTATGTTAAAGATAAATATAGCAGGGTCCCGTTGGAGGGAGTAGAGCTTAACACGGAATATGTAATGATTATTTCTACGATTTGTGGTCTCTGGGCATATAATACGGGTGATACTGTTGAATTTAAATCTAAATTTCCTTTTAAAATTGTTTTTTGTGGGCGAGCCACACAATTCTGTTCTGCTTTTGGGGAACACGTAATTGAAAAAGAGGTAACTACAGCAATTAATGAAACCGTGTCGGTTGTTGGTGGTGTCGTTTCTGAATATACCGTTTGTCCTATGATTTCTGATTCTACACAACAGTCTTATCATGATTGGTATATTGAATTTTCTTCTTTACCCAAAAATATTTCTGAATTTAAAAAGTTATTAAATTTAAATATGGAAAAACAAAACCCTTATTATAAGGATCTCATTAAATCTAACGTTATTATGCCGCTTAGATTAAATATTGTAATTTCTGGGGGGTTTTCTAAGTATATGAAGTTTATTGGAAAGTTTGGGGGTCAAAATAAATGCCCTCATCTTTCTAATAATAGAGATATTGGTGACTTTTTACTAAAAAATTATGTTAAAAAATAAAAAAAATATTGCCGTATTAGGTTCCACTGGGTCAATTGGCACCCAAACTATTAGCGTAATTTCTAAAACCCCTTCAAGGTTTAGGGCTTTTCTATTGTCTGCAAATACAAATTATAAATTATTATTCAAGCAGGCCCTTGAACTCCAACCAAAACATGTTTTCATAAACTCTAATAAGGGTTATAATTTTTTATTAAAAAACCTACCAAAAAGTGTTTCTGTTCACTTTAAAGATGATGATTTGAGCGATGTTCTATCAGAAGAAGCTGTTGATTTGGTATTAATTGCTATAGTTGGAAAGGCTGGGCTTCTGCCAACAATTATCGCAATAAAAGCAAATAAAGACATTGCTATTGCAAACAAAGAGTCTCTAGTAATTGCTGGTGAAATTATTATGTCTCTTGCTAAAAAACACGGCGTTTCTGTCTTTCCTGTTGACTCTGAGCACTCTGCCATTTTTCAGTGTTTATGCGGAGAGCACACAAAAAATATAAAAAAATTAATTTTAACTGCTTCAGGGGGGCCTTTTTTAAATCTTCCTGCAGATCGCTTCAACGATATAAGTTTAGAGCAAGCTTTAAAACACCCCAACTGGTCAATGGGACAAAAAATTACCATTGACTCGTCTACATTAATGAATAAGGGGTTTGAAATAATTGAAGCCTTTTGGTTGTTTTCTATTCCATTAGAAAAAATTGAAGTTGTTATACATCCGCAATCAATTATACATAGCATGGTTGAGTTTGTTGATGGTTCAATTAAGGCACAGCTCGGCAAACCCGACATGAGGTTGCCAATTATTTATGCCCTTTCCTTTCCCGAAAGATATGTTTTTGATTCCGGAAGTTTTAGTTTAACAGACCTTCCTGGCCTTTCTTTTTTTAATCCCGATTTCGTTAAGTTTCCCCACCTTAAGGTTGCCTATGACTGCCTTAGGGTGGGGGGGACCGCGCCGTGCGCTCTAAACGCAGCTAACGAGGTTGCTGTCGATTCTTTTTTAGAAAAAAAAATAAAATTTGTGGATATGATTAAAATAGTAGAAAAATCAATAGAATTAACTACTTTTGTGGCAAATCCAAAAATTGATGATCACTTGAGGGTTGATGAACAAACCCGTATAATTGCAAAAAAATTAATATAAATACATGATACAAGCACTTCAATTATTACTTAGCCTATCCATTCTAGTCACACTTCACGAACTTGGGCATTATATTGCTGCAAAAGCTTTTGGTTGTCGAGTCGAAAAGTTTTATTTGTTTATTGATTGGAACTTTGCTTTGTTTAAAAGAAAAATCGGAGAAACCGAATTTGGGCTTGGTTGGTTGCCAATTGGTGGTTATGTTAAAATTGCTGGGTTTGTTGATGAATCTATGGACACTTCGGGGGTTGAGTCAAAGCCCGAGCGGTGGGAATTAAGATCTAAACCTGCGTGGCAAAGATTAGTGGTTATGCTTGGTGGTATATTTGTTAATATTATTCTTGCTTGGATAATTTATAGTGTTATTTTGTTCAGTTCTGGTGAACAGTTTATTCCTAATAAGCTATTAACTAATGGGTTTTCTTTTAATTCTGCAATGAAAGAATTGGGTTTTGTTGACGGAGACCAGTTGGTGTCTATTGATAATATAGACGTTATTGAGATTGATCCTGGTTTGTCAAAAATAACAAACTCTATATTATTTAAACAAAAACTCACAGACGTGGTTGTGCAGCGATCAAACAAAAGGGTAAAAATAACTATAACACCCGAATCTAGAAATGAGATTATAAAAAACCTTTCAAAATATGAGCACCCTTTTGTGTATCCTAATTATAAATGGGTCATTGGTTCTTTTTCTGAATCCTCTGTTCTTAAGAGTGCTGGTGTTAAAGAGGGTGACCGAATATTGGCAATTAATGATATTTCTACTGAATTTTTCAACCCATCTATTAGGAAGCAGCTTATGGAATTGGCTAATCAAAGTGTTTTTGTTTTAGTTGAGGGGTCATTATCTAATAAGGTTGATACTGTTTATGTAGAGCTTGATAAAAGTGGCCTTCTTGGTGTAAATGTATCTATGAATGAATATATAAAAACCCGGTCGTTCTCTTATTTGTCTTGTTTCTCTGGTGGACTTGATAAAACAATAAATACAATAAATATGTATTGTGGTCAATTAAAACTTATGTTTAACCCTAGTACTGGTGGATACAAACATGTTGGGGGGGTGATTAGTATTGGAAAAATGTTTCCCGGGAAATGGGACTGGCAAAACTTTTGGATTATGACCGCATTGCTCTCTATTATTTTGGCAATTATGAACCTGTTACCAATACCCGCATTGGACGGTGGACACGCACTAATAGCTATAGTTGAAATGGTTACAGGTAAGAGGTTGCCAATTAAAATTTTAATTCCACTACAGGTTGCTGGAATGATAATTTTGTTTGCATTATTGATATATGCAAATGGTATGGATATTATTAGACTTTTTAATTAAACAAAATGTACATGAAAACGGTTTTAGAACAACTAAATTTAAAAACTCAAAACGCTGGCACCTCGACCGGTCTTAGGTGGTCTATTGGTAATAAGGAAAATATAGATTCTTTTTCCCCTGTAGATGGTAAACTAATTGGTAGCGTTAGCACAACCTCCGTTAAAGAATATAACGAGACTATTTCTGTCGCAAAAAACGCATTTAATTCTTGGAGGCTTGTACCTGCCCCAAAAAGAGGGGAGATGGTGAGACAGTTTGGTGAAGAGCTTCGTAAAAACAAAGAGAGCCTTGGTAAACTTGTTTCATATGAAATGGGTAAATCATATCAAGAGGGTCTTGGCGAGGTACAAGAAATGATAGATATTTGTGATTATGCCGTGGGGCTTTCTAGGCAGCTTTCTGGAATTACTCTTCATTCGGAAAGAAAAGAACACAGAATGTATGAACAATACCACCCTCTTGGTGTTGTTGGTATTATTTCTGCATTTAATTTTCCTGTTGCTGTTTGGGCTTGGAATGCAGCAATTGCTTGGGTGTGTGGTAATGTTTGTGTTTGGAAGCCTTCTGAAAAAACACCCCTATGTGCTATTGCTTGTCAAAATATTATGTCTACTGTCTTGGCTAAGAATGATCTACCAGAGGGGTTGTGTTGCGTTGTTAATGGCGGAGTAGAGGTTGGTGAAATGATGACATCCGACAAAAACATGCCTCTTGTTTCTGCAACTGGCTCCACTAGAATGGGGCGAGCTGTTGGGGTAAAAGTTGCTGAACGGTTTGGTAAAACCATTTTAGAGCTTGGTGGTAACAATGCGGTTATTATATCGCCTGAGGCAGACCTAAATCTTGCTATTGTTGGAGTGGTATTTGGAGCTGTTGGAACAGCTGGACAAAGGTGCACTTCAACAAGAAGGTTAATTGTTCATGATTCTATTTATGACTCAGTGAAAGAAAAATTAACACTTGCATATAAACAAATTAAAATAGGTAACCCTCTTAATGAAGAAAACCACATGGGCCCACTTATTGATACAGATGCTGTTAAAACATATGTTAGTGCAATTAAACAAATAAAAAAAGAAGGGGGAACAATTGTGGTTTCTGGTGGTGTTTTAAGCGGAATTGGTTACGAGTCCGGTTGTTATGTTCGGCCTGTGATTGCAGAGGCTGTTAATACTTATGATGTGGTGCAAACCGAAACATTCGCCCCCATATTGTATTTAATGAAGTATTCTGCTCTTGAAGAGGCTATAGATATTCAAAATGGGGT
>MDTG01244125.1_pt1 | contig 24821 bp, 21 predicted proteins | sample 811421 | NCBI WGS metagenome assembly MDTG01 (sample SAMN05326645, study PRJNA326480) | marine metagenome | isolation source: seawater | place: Pacific Ocean: South East | collected 2011 | reverse complement strand
GACATCGGTAAGCTCAAGAAACCTGAGTACTTCATCGAGAACCAGGGAGAGACCAACCCCCACGACTCCCTCACGCCTAACATGAGCGCGCTGGTGATCATAGCCCACGTAAAGGACGGGGTGGACATGGCAATCAAGAATAAGCTGAATCCCCGGATTATTGATGTGATCAGGGAGCACCACGGAAACTCCATGGTCTACTTCTTCTACCGCAAGGCCCAGGAACAACGGAAGGCACAGGAGGAGAAGGTTGACGACGGCTTGGAGAATCCAGAAGACCTTCCCGATATTGATGAGAAGAATTTCCGCTATCCCGGGCCAACTCCCCAGACCCGTGAAAGCGGGATCGTCTCACTCGCCGACGCGGTAGAGAGTGCTGCCCGAAGCCTCCGCAAGCCCACCCCCGGAAAAATCCGGGCTCTCGTAGACGAAATCGTATTCAACCGCCTCAGGGATGGACAGCTCGACAAGTGCGGATTGACTGTAAGGGATCTTCGTAAAACGCGGGACAGGTTCGCAAAGACTCTGCGAAGCATGATGCACAGCCGAATCGACTATCCCAAGCGGGATAAGGATTCGGGAGAGGAGCGTGAGGATCCGCCGAGCTCTGGGGGCAGGGTGCGTAACGTTGTGCCGGTTGAAGAGGTCGAGAAGCACCGCCGGAAGGCCGCGGGTGATCCATGACGGCATGATTTTGCGTGATGGTTGAGGAACAGGGTGTCCGAGTCCATAATCGGCAGGAGAAACGGACTCTACCGGAAGGTTTCACGGGGGCTTTGGCGCAGTGTGGGGACTACGCCCTGAGCCTCCTGAATGGCCCCTACCGCGCACGGGTTAAGCTTCCAGAGTTAGTAAATGTATCCCTCATTGACGACGCCCAGATCAGGCGGGTGCATGCACAATTCATGGACAATCCGACTCCGACTGACGTGATTACCTTTCCCTACGGTCTGGAAGGGGAGATTCTCATCAGTATAGAGACGGCGGAACGGCAGGCCCTGGCTTTTAAGGCGTCCTTCGAGCAGGAAATCCTACTTTATCTTATCCACGGCCTTCTCCATCTAGCTGGATACGACGATTCTACTTCCACGGAACGAGTTGAGATGGAGCAAGTCCAGAAAGCGCTCGTAGACGAGGTCTGCCAGCGGAGCAGGGGCCCTTTCCAGGGGTAAATCCGGAGTTGCCAAGGGGGTGGCGCTTGACCATCTTTCCCCCGCTCCATCCTGCCGTCTTGCCGGGAGCCCTACCCACCGCTTTTCCCGACCGTGTATTCCAATCAAGATTATCTCAGTGAGCTATTAGTCGAAGGTGGCCTGGTCACCCCTGAAGAGATCGAAAAAGCGCGCGAAGGTGCGAGTGCGAATCAGGGCGTGGTCGACTTGCTGGTGGCAGTGGGGGACGTGACGGAGGAAAAGGTTGCCAGGACGATTGCGGCCAGCGCAGGGACGGATTACGTTGACGTTGCCCAGTATCCCTTCACGGAGGCTCTGTTCCAGTCAATCGAGGTCGAAGTCGCCCAGCGGTTCCAGGCTGTTCCGCTCCAGGACGATGGGACCTACATGACGGTGGCGGTCGCAGATGCTCTCGACTTTGAGGTCCTTGACAGCCTGCCACATGTGGTTGGCCGGGAAGTCACTTTCATGGCCGCAACCCCGTCGGCGATTTCCAAGGTTCTCCACGACAATTATGGAGTTGAGTCGGATACGGAAGACTCCGGCACGTCCTTTACGGTCATCACTGAGGGAGAGGTGGAGGAGGCCGATGCCAATGACGCCCCGATCATCAAGATGGTCTCCAATATGCTGCTTGAAGCATTCCGGATGAGGGCCTCTGACATTCACATTGAGCCTCTTGAGACAATCCTGCGGATCCGGTTTCGGGTTGATGGCCGCCTCGTCGAGGTAGACAACCATCCCAAGCGTCTTCTGCCTGCAATCGTGGCGAGGGTGAAGGTGATGAGCGGCACGATGAGCATTGCGGAGAAACGCCTCCCGCAGGACGGCCGCATTCAGATGCGGATTGGGGGAAAGGAAGTCGACCTCCGGGTCTCGACCGTGCCGAGTAATCACGGGGAAAGCATCGTGATGCGGATCCTGGACAAGTCGTCTCTGCTTCTCGGGCTGCCTGAACTTGGTTTCTTCACCGACGATGAGCAGGTAATGAGAGGCCTCATGGGTCTGCCCGACGGTATTATTCTGGTTACCGGGCCGACTGGCTCAGGGAAAACCACGACGCTTTACGCCTGCCTTAACTACATTAACAAGCCAGACCGCAAGATTATCACGGTTGAGGATCCCATCGAGTATCAGCTGGCCGGGATCAACCAGGTAATGGTGAAGGCTGACATCGGGATGACCTTTGCGGCGGCCCTGCGGGCCATGCTCCGGCAGGCACCCAACATCATCATGGTTGGAGAGATCCGAGACGTGGAAACGGCAAATATTGCGATTAACGCCTCGCTCACTGGCCACCTGGTCTTCTCAACCCTGCACACCAACGACGCTCCGAGTGCGGTGGCTCGTCTCGCTGACATCGGGGTTCAGCGGTTCCTGATCGCGTCAGCGGTACGCGCAATCATGGCGCAGCGACTGGTCCGGGCCCTGTGCAAGGAATGCACGGGACCCGCGGAGTTGACCGAGACGGAAATGCGTATGCTCCGGCTTGACCAGTCCCAGCTGGCGGACAGCAATATCATGGGTCCGGCAGGTTGCGATAACTGCCGACAGGGCGGTTACCGTGGCCGCCAGGGAATCTTTGAAATCTTCAACGTAGACGATGAAGTGCGTCACCTCATCAATGAGAACCTGAGTACTCCGCAATTGAGGCGGCGGGCACGCGAGCTCGGGATGCGGACCCTCCGCGAAGACGGCATCCGGAAAGTTCTGGCCGGGATCACATCGGCCTCGGAAGTCATCTCCGTTACAATGTCAGACGCGGATTAGAATCCAGCTCAAAGCTCACACGCATATGGACAATCGCAACGTCATGGACATCTTCGTCAACAGGGGAATGATCGACTCCTCTCTGGCGGACGACATGCTGCACGAGATCGAAGCCAGCGGAAAAGACGTAGGAGATATCCTGAGCGACTTCGATGTCGTGCAGTCTCGTGAAGACATGTGGGGAATCATTGCGCAGGAACTCGGTGCTGAACTCGTAGAGCTCGGAGACTTTGTTCCACCGGAGGAATTACTAGCCGTCATTCCGGCCCCGATGGCGCGATTGCATGGCGCCCTTCCAATCAACTTTGACGCCGAAGGCATCACAGTGGCCCTGCTCGACCCCATGAACCCGCAGACTCCGGAGGACCTGCGCTTCGCCCTCGGACGTGAGATCAAGGTGGTAATTGCCCCGACTCACGTCATTGAGAAGAAGATAAACGAGGCCTACGGGGGCGGTGCCGACGAGGGAGCGGCCATGGCCGAGTTGCTCGGGGAGCTCGAAACCGATGGAAAGGAACTTTCCGAGCAGGAACTGGCCGAGGAGGCTAATTCTGCGCCCATTGTGCGCTATGTCGACCTGGTTATTTATCAGGCAATCAAGGAACGGGCTTCCGACATTCACTTTGAACCGTTCGAGGCGGATTTCAAGATCCGCTACCGAGTGGATGGAGCTCTCTATGAGATGGCACCTCCTCCGGTTCATCTCGCCCTGCCGATCATTTCGCGGGTAAAAGTGATGTCTAATATGAACATCGCAGAACGCCGGGTGCCGCAGGACGGACGCATCGTGAAACAGATTGGTGACCAGCAGGTCGACCTTCGGGTTTCCTCCCTGCCAACCTCCTTCGGGGAGAGCGTGGTGCTGCGCGTGCTCGACCGGTCGAACGTTAACCTCTCCCTCGATGTTCTCGGCCTGCCTCCCCATGTGGAGGATTACGTAAATACCACGATAAAGAAGCCCAATGGAATCTTCGTGGTGACAGGACCGACCGGGGCGGGCAAGACGACGACCCTTTACGCGGCCCTGAAGGAGATCAACACGATCGACACCAAGCTTCTCACGGCGGAGGATCCCGTTGAATACGATATTGACGGGATCGTCCAGGTGCCTGTCAACGACGCCATCGAGCTTAGCTTCGCAAGAATCCTCCGGGCCTTCCTGCGGCAGGACCCGGACAAGATCCTGGTAGGGGAAATCCGTGACCTCGAGACAGCGCAGATTGCGATTCAGGCCTCTTTGACGGGCCACCTCGTGCTTTCCACCCTGCACACGAATGACGCGGCAGGCTCCGTCACCCGGCTGGTCGACATGGGCACCGAGCCTTTCCTGGTCGCGGCGTCACTCGAAGGGGTGCTGGCGCAGCGTCTCGTGCGGACCATATGCAAGGACTGCCGCGATAGCTACGAGCCGAACGAATCCATTCTCAATCAGCTCGGACTCTCTCCGCACGAGCTCGGAGACAAGCACTTCTACACCGGCAGGGGCTGCGACATCTGTGGGCAGACGGGCCTGCGGGGACGGCGCGGCCTCTTTGAGCTCCTTGGTGTTTCGGATCCGATCCGGGAAATGATTACTGACCGGGCCCCAACCGTGGCACTGAAGCAAAAGGCCATTGAGCTCGGTATGACCACTCTTCGTGAAGACGGCCTGCGCAATATTTACGAGGGTGTCACGACGATCGAGGAGGTCCTCAAATACACCTAAGGCTCCAGCAGCCCATCAATTGTCATTTTCAATCCGAAAGCAAAACCCTAGAAAAGCATTCACATGGCCAACTTTCAGTATATTGCACTGGACGCTAAAGGCGAACAGACCACCGGAACGGAGCAGGCAGGTTCCGAAGCCGAAGCGGTAGCCCAGCTGCGCACGAAGGGACTTTACCCGACGCAGGTAATCCAGGAAGGGAAGGGTAAGCTCAGCGCTGCCGGCAAAAAGGCGGCTTCCAAGGCTCGCGGCAAGAGAAAGGCTAAAGGCAGGGCCGGGGGCCGCGTCAAACCAAAGATCCTGATGATCTTCACCAGGCAGCTGGCTACACTGATCGATTCCGGACTGCCTCTCCTGCGGGGTCTCACCGTTCTGGCAAAGCAGGAGCCGAATCCCGTGTTACGGGGAACAATCAACTCCCTTGCTGATTCGGTGCAGGGCGGTTCCACTTTCTCGGAAAGTCTCGCCCAGCACCCCCGCATCTTCAACAAGCTCTACGTGAACATGGTGAAGGCGGGCGAACTCGGCGGTGTCCTTGAAGTGGTTCTCACTCGCCTCGCCGAGTACCAGGAGAAGGCCCACAAGCTGAAGAACAAGATCGTAGCGGCAATGGTTTACCCTGTCATCGTGATGTTCATCGCAGTCGCGATCATGAGCTTCCTGATGATGTTCATTGTCCCAAAATTCAAGGAGATGTTTGCGGATATGTCTGCGGCCGAACTGCCCAAAATCTCGCAGGTAGTCTTCGGCTTCTCCGAAACGATGATGAACCGCTCTTTCATTCTACCTAATGCCGTCTGGCTGCTTGGTGGGGTCGTGGGGGTCTGGCTTCTGTTCCAGTTATGGGGTCGAACCAAGGGCGGTCGACGGGTTATTGATACCCTGAAGCTGAGAATGCCATTGTTTGGTGATATCCAGCGCAAAAGCGCGGTTTCCCGCTTTGCTCGGACGCTGGGAACCCTGGTCACCTCCGGGGTCCCGATCCTGCAGGCTCTCAACATTACGAGGGAAACGGCAGGTAATGTCGTCATCTCGGAAGCAGTCGGCAAGGTTCACGAATCAGTCAAGGAGGGGGAATCCATCGTGCAACCTCTTCAGTCCAGTAAAGTGTTCCCATCAATGGTGATCAGCATGGTGGACGTCGGAGAGGAAACGGGTCAGTTGCCTGAGATGCTTCTCAAGATCGCAGACGTCTACGATGATGAAGTCGACAATGCCGTGACGGCGCTAACCTCGGTTTTGGAACCGATCATGATTGTCTTCCTCGCAGTGGTGGTGGGGGCGATTGTGTTCGCCTTGTTCCTTCCGCTGATCAACATCATCAAAGGAATGCAAAACCAGTAAGAGAGGACTTCAAAGGGATGATTTTCGGTTCTGACTTTAAGAGAGGGGGCGCCGCGCGGGGCTTCAGCCTCGTGGAGCTCCTCGTCGTGGTGACGATCATAGCGATTCTGTCCGGCCTCGTGATCGGCGTTACCGGATTCGTCCAGCGAAAGGCGGCCGTTGACCGGGCCACGACCCAGTTGAATCTGTTCGGGCTCAAGATTGAGGAATATCGAACCGATGTGGGCGGGATTCTCCCTGAAGAAGAGGACAAGACCGGCATAATAATCTACCGGATGCTCTATGGGGACGGCGTCGGGAGTGACGGCATCGCGGGCACCGCTGATGACGGCGCCCTCGACGGGCGTCCGGACGAGGGATTTAGTCCTTACGTTGCTGACCTCGACCCCAATACAAATAAGCAGAACTGGATCGACAAAAAGGGCCGGGATTACCCGGTCGAGGTAGTTGACCCATGGGGAAACGCGATCCGGTATCGGCGTCTGCCCGGGGACCCATCGATGGAGAATCCCAGCAATTCATTCGACCTCTGGTCTCTCGGGCCAGACGGGAAGAACGATACTGCTGACGATATCACAAACTGGTAGGGGACCCGCCCCCCACCACCGGTCCGCAGCTTTTGGCTTTTGGCCCTGCGTCCGGAATGCGGGCCTGATCCAGGGATCGAGGGCTGTCTTTTCCGAGGGCGGAGATTGTGAAATTTATTCAAGCTACCCTGATTGAGGGCAGGTCTTCAGCACTATTAGCCTGGTCGAGGAAGTGGTGAACATTGCGCAGGGCGACTGGCGTGCTGGTGAGATGGTAGCCGTCCGGGAGGTCCCCGGCAATCAGGGAGCAGCTCGTGATTATTGAGTTAACGACTTCCTGGATTTCTTCAGCAGGGACATAAATCACAGACCCGCGAATCCCGCGGTCGATCAGGCGCTCATACCATGGCACGAGCTGGAGGGCGCCTACTGAGCTTACCTGCACGGAGAGAGCCTCGCTCAGGTCAAGATACTCGACCGCACCCCGTAAGTCGTTGGGCAGGCGGGATGCCCGGTCGAGATAGAGTTCGAGGTCAACCAGGGTGACGTGGTCCCAGCCGGCTGCGTCAATCACGCGATGATCCAGATGGTATTCGTAGCCGGCGGGCATTTAAGAGATGTTAAATATCTTCCGACCAGGATGCAAGCTCCATCAATCCGACGGGAAAAGGTTTAGGTCGCTCCCCTCGGCTTTGCGCCAGTTCTGGAGCGGAGGTGAAAATCAGTCCTTCAGATTGAGCTTCTGGAGCTTCGGTTTGATAACGGCCCGGCAGTAGGGATTGCGCTTCCCGTGGAGAAAATAGAAGTCCTGGTGTTCGGCCTCGGCGATCCAGAATTTCTCGGCCTTCCGGACTACGGTTACGATCGGTTTCTCGAACATTCCCTGCGCCGCTTTCATGGAGGACTCGGTGGCCTTCTTCTGATCGTCGCTGTGGTAGAAAACCGCTGATCGATACTGCGGACCCTTGTCGGCACCCTGCTGGTCCTTACTGGTTGGGTCGTGAAGCTGCCAGAACCAGTTCAGAACGTCCGCAGTAGGAATTTTCTTGGGATCGAAGACTACCTGGACCACTTCAATATGCCCGGTGTTTTTCTGGCAGATCTGCTCATAGGTGGGGTTGTCGATATGCCCACCCATATAACCAGAGACCACGGAGTGAACGCCTTCAAGTTGTTGGTACACCGCTTCCACACACCAGAAACAGCCGGCCCCAAGGGTGATTGTCTCATGCCCGGCCGGGGGCGAAGCTTTGGAATCAACCGCTTTTTCCTTCATCTTGGTCTTGGGAACATCCTGACAGGACGCTGCGCTAAAGGCGAATAAACTGAGGGCGGCCGAAAGGGCAACTGCTTTCATGATATGGAGACGGTAGCGGGTGTCCTTCCGGAGTGCAACTGGAAGGAAGTCCTGCGAAACTGCGACGCTGGGCTTGAGGTGAGGAGCCTGAAATCCCTCTCCTTGGTCGGAAGGGGCAGGGGAAAGAGGCCGCAAAAGCAGTTATCTGCGGTTTCTTTCAGAACGGTTGTGAGGTCCGAGGGCTCCCGACTTGCCTGCGCGGGGGTGGTTTCCTATCTCCGTGGGAGTCCATGTCGTCGTACGTTATCGATCTTTCCCGGGTCCGGAAGGTCTACCGCGGCAAGGTGGAAGCCCTCCGGGGCCTTTAGCTCCAAGTCGCCGAAGGTTCCGTCTTTGGTCTCCTTGGTCCGAATGGAGCTGGGAAAAGTACCCTCGTTAAGATTCTGACCACCATCATCCGGGCCACCGAGTGCGAGGGAACGATGCTGGGCCATCCGATCGGCCACAAGCAAACCCTCAGGCAGGTCGGCTATCTGCCCGAGCACGCACGATTTCCCTCCTATCTGAGTGGTCGCCAGGTTATCGAGTATGCGCTGAACCTGTCTGGAGTGGAGGTTTCGAGGCAGCGGATTGATGAGCTTCTGACTAGAGTCGGAATGAGCCACGCCAGTGAAAGATTGCTCAAGACTTACTCCAAGGGAATGGTGCAGCGGGTCGGAGTCGCGCAGGCTTTGATTAATGATCCGAGGATCGTCTTTCTCGACGAGCCAACTGATGGGGTTGATCCGGAGGGGCGCCGGGCCATGCGAGAGCTTCTTCTTGAGTTGCGCAACGAGGGACGCACGGTCTTCATCAACAGTCACCTTCTGGGGGAGTTGGAGATGGTCTGTGATTCAGTAGTGATACTGAAGGAGGGAGCAGTGGTGAAGCAGGGAGCTCTCGCAGAGCTGACAGGGGACTCGCGGGGTTATGAAATTATTGTCACGTCAACTATCCCCGCCAGCCTGGCCGCCAGGTTTCGGGATGGAGGGCTGGTTGTGGAGGGGAAGCGAATCGAGATTCGCGGCGTGGATCCAGCTCCGGTGCAGCCCGTGCTTGACGCCTTGCGTGGGGATGGGCTTGCCATCAGGGAACTACGGCAGGTTAGGAAGTCGCTGGAAGACCTCTTCCTTGAGTCGGTTGCCGGTCGGGAAAGAGAAAGCGGGGAAAGAAAATGAGGACGCTGGGCATTCTCCTTCTCGATTCGGTTCGGCTGCTGCGTTCACAGAAGTTGTTCTGGGTCGTGCTGAGTCTCTCCGGCCTCGTGGCGCTGCTCTATGCCTCGCTGGGTTTCGACAAGAACGGCGTCACGCTATTCTTCGGCCTTCTTAGTTTCGATCACGAGATGCTGCGGGCGGACTCGAATGGCGCGAGGGATCTCTACCTCCTGATTTTCACCAACATCATCGTTCCTTGGTGGCTGGGCGTGATTGCTATCGTCCTCGCACTTATTTCGTGTGCTTCCATTTTTCCAGAATTCGTGCGGAAGGGATCCGTGGATCTTGTGCTCTCCAAGCCCCGACGTCGGATTACCCTGTTCATGGGAAAATATATCGGAAGCCTATGCTTCGTCCTTCTTCAGGTCTTTCCGTTCACCCTGATCGTATTCTTGAGCTTTGGATTACGCTTTGGGGAATGGAGCCTGGGGCTATTCTGGGCCGTGCCCCTCGTGCTTCTCGTTTTCAGTTATGTCTACGCGATGCATGTGTTGGTTTCCGTCTGGTCGGGCTCAATGGTCTTTGGTCTCCTAGCTGCAGGTTTTGTGTGGGGTCTTGCGGTGCTTGCGGAATGGACGGAATTCATGGCATTCCGCTATGCGTAAACCGTCCCACGAATGGGAATTGAGCTCGATCTGACCGATGCGGAGGGATGCCGGATAGGTGATTCGAAGGACAATGCTGGTCCGGGAATGGTATTTTTCCATAAGGTTGCAAATGCGATCCGGGCACCATTGCCCAAGACACGGTCCGGTGGAAACCAGATGCGGGAACTCATCCGGGTTGGGGAAGAGGGGCTTACCGGCAAGACTGTCCTGGGGACTCTCTTCCAGGTGCCAGAGGAAGTCATCCCGGACCATCTGAAGCAGGCGCAGCGGCTGGAGGACCTCCGCCACCCGGTCTGGAAAGACGTGGGGAGTTCGTTGTTCTACGAGCTGGCCGTGGTCGGACTGGCAGGCTGGATCTTCTGCCGGCGGGACTACTGAACCAGAAAATCTGCCCAGTTCATTCTTCGAGCAATCCTGTCCTGTGGGGGGACCCTCCCTGCCTTACTTGCCGGGCTGCCCGAGGTGCTCCTTGATGAAGCCCTGCATGTATTTTGATCCAAAGAGTTCCTTGGTGATTTTTGGAACGTCGTCGTGGGGAAGATAGAGGGCATTGACGGGAACGGCTGCCCGTTTCAAGCCCGCGATGGTCTTGGCGATCCTCGGATCGTAGTCGGTAAAGTCCGCCTTCAGGGCAAGAACGTCGTGCTCCTTAAAGAGGCTGCGGACTTCATTATTATAGGCCCGCGATTTATTCACCTGGCAGGTGGCACACCAGGTAGCGGTGAAATCCACAAAGACCGGGCGACCTTCGGCGAGAGCCTCGGTGACCACTTCCGGTGACCAGGCCTCCCACTCAAGCCCCTTACCGGGAGGCTTGGAACTCGCCAGCCCGAGGAAGGCGAAGAGAAGGACAGCCACGTAACCGGTTGTGCGTGTCCGTTTCGTGCGTGAGATAGGACACCAGCGTCCATATACCCAGAGGGCAATCGCAATGAGAGTCAGCCCGAGGACGATGGGCAGCATGCCGCCCGACCCGACCTGTTCGAAGGAAACGAGGATCCACAGCATCCAACCTGCCGTCCCGAAGAGGAGAAAAGCCATGCCCTGTTTGAACGACTCCATCCATGGGCCCGGCCTCGGAAGTTTCTGGACCAGCCTGGGAAAGGCGGAAAGGAGGACGTAGGGGAAGGCGAGGCCCAGCGCCATCATGGTGAAGGAAAGGAGGAAAAGAAGTGGGGGCAGACCGAAGGCGATTCCGATGGCGACCGCAAGGAACGGGGCCGAACATGGGGTTGCTACAACGGTGGCAAGGACGCCTGAGAAGAAGGATCCGCCCATTCCCTGCTTGTGAGTCAGGCCGCTTCCGACACTGGTGGCCGAGGCGCCAATTTCGAAGATGCCAAACATGTTCATGGCGAGGGTGAACATGATCAGCATGAGAACCCAGACAACCCACGGATTCTGTAATTGGAAACCCTGGGTGACATCAATGTTACCTCCTTCCCGCAGGGCCAGCGCCATGCCGGAAAGGACCCAGAAGGACACCAGGACACCAACGGCGTAGACGAGACCGTGCACAAGGATGGTCCGGCGGTCCTCGCCGGCCTGCTGGACGAATCCCATGATCTTGATTCCGATGACGGGAAAGACGCATGGCATGAGGTTAAGGATCATGCCACCGAGGAACATCCCGCCGAGAACGGTGAGGAGTTTTCCGAAGCTCACCGGTGGCTCGGTAGCGGTGCCATAGCCAGCCTCGACAAGATAGCCTCCGGTCCCGACGGCGAGGATTCCGGAAAGCCGATCAGGATTTTCCGGCTCGGCTTCCTTGTTTCTTGCGAGTGTCCAGCGCACCCCGTCTTCGCCACGTTCAATCACGGGTTCCTTCTGGGCATCGAGGACTTCCTCATAGTCGAAAAAGTGTATTTTTGCGTCATCTGGAACCGCACTGGATGGGGAAAGGAGCAGGGTAATGCTCTCGGGCGACTTGCTTGCCCGGATAGTCAGAGTGTCAGGGAGTGCCTGCGGAAGCATGGCCCGGGCAGCCTCGAAGGCTTCGGCGTGACCGACATCGATCTCGGCCGCACTGGTTACCGGCAGGGTGATCTCGTGGATGGGAAAGGGAGGTGCGAGCCTGGGTTCGCGGATGCAGCTGTCCTTACTGCACAGAAGCCAAGTGGGGGCCGCGGTAACCTGGACCTCGCTACCAGCAGCGAGATTTGCCGGCGGAGTGATCTTGAAAAGGTGGTAGACGACTTTCTTGTAAACGTAGCTGGTTTTTCCGGAGCTTTCTGCCCGGGATGGCGTCGGCCAGGCGACCCGTTCAGCCGTGAATCCGGCTGGGAGTGTCCAGCCGGCCTCGAGCGGTTGCCCCACGTAGCCTGGATTTTTGAAGTAGGAGTGCCATCCCTCGGGATGAGTGAGTTTGATGAGAACATGAAAAGGTTCTCCTGCTGCCACGCCCGTCACTTCCGGGAGCAACTCAATTTTACTGGCCACCTTTTCGGCGCCGCCAAAGGAGTTGAAGCTCTCGAGCTGGGCCGGCAGGTTGGAGGGAAGAACGGCTGCGATCGCGGCACGGAGTAGAATCAGAAAAGGAGTTAGGGAGCGCATCGGTCGGGGTTGGGTGAGAGAGACTCTACACGTTCTCAGGAAAAGAAAAAGCAGCGGGAAATCCCGCTGCCTGGTCAGGAGTGCTGGTCGGTATCCCGCCGCCTAGTATCGGCGATGATTGCCGTATCCCTGCCGCTGGTCCTGCTGGTTGCCGGCGGCGGCACCTGCCGCCCCGCCAAGCGCTGCGCCAATCAGGGCTCCGCGGGTAGCGTCCCCGTCGCCCACGTTGTTGCCAATGATTGCTCCTGTGACACCGCCGAGTGCAGCACCAGTGAGAGCTCCCCGCTGGGTGTTGGGTCCGGCTGCACAGCTTACAAAAAGGAGGGAGGCTGCGGCTATCAGGAGGGTCATCAGGTTGTTTTTCATGGTCTGTTCGTGTTTGTTTGGATTATTTTGGCCCACTTAATCAATTCCGGTCCGCGAAGCAATGAAAACCATAAGTGGGAGGTTGCTGAATTTGACGCCTAGCGTGTCAGACTATTCAAAATGTCGTGGATTAACTCGGGGCCCCGGTAGATGAATCCGGTATAAAGCTGCAGCAGAGTTGCCCCGGCATCGAGCTTTGCCATGGCGTCTGCGGCCGACAGGATTCCTCCCACCCCGATGATCGGAATCTTGTCTCCCAGTTCCGCGTGAAAGGCTGCGATCACCTCGGTGGACGGGTGAGACAGGGGGGCGCCGGAGAGCCCGCCGGCCTCGCTCTGGAGAGGGTGATTTGCGACCGCCGAACGATCGATGGTGGTATTGGTGGCAATGAGTGCATCGAGGCCCTCGGAGAGGAAGGTCCGACTGAGAGCGCGGATGTTTTCCGGTCCGAGGTCGGGTGCCACCTTCAGAGCAAGCGGCACCTGACGGCCGGACTCGCGGTGCAACATGACCCGTTCCTGCTGCAGTCGCTCCAGCAGGCGCGCCGTGGAGTCAGCAGCCTGCAGGTCGCGCAGGCCCGGGGTATTGGGGGAGGAGAGATTGACGGCGATGTAGTCTGCAACTGGCCATGCTCCGCGAAGGCAGGTGAGATAATCTTCGATAGCCTTTTCATTTGGGGTTTCCCTGTTCTTGCCGATATTGATTCCGACCACTCCATCGAAAGTCCTGGAGCCTTGGACGTTGGCGACTCCTTCCTCAATGCCGGGATTGTTGAATCCCATCCGGTTGATGATGGCCTCGTGTTCGGGAAGGCGAAAGAGGCGGGGCGTGGGACTGCCCTGCTGGGGGAGCGGAGTAATGGTGCCGATTTCGACAAACCCGAACCCGAGGCGACCGAAGGCGTCAATGGTGTTGCCTTCCTTGTCGAGTCCGGCACCCAGTCCGAGCTGATTGGGGAAGGTTATTCCCATGCATTCAACCGGGGTCCCGGGTGGAGCATCGCCGGAGAGGCCGTTCAGGATGCCGAGGCGCTCGGCAGTTCGGAGGGCCGAAAGGGACCAGTGGTGGGCTCGTTCGGCATCGAGGCGGAAGAGGAGCTTGCGCGCGAGCGGGTAAGTGCGGTCGAGCATCTTAGGTTGGGGCTTTTATCGCTGAGGGCAGAGTCGGGGGCAAGACGCAAGACTCCCTAGGAAGTCACCAGATGGGAGACAATGGAGTCGACAAGGAGCGGCCCGCGCCCCCGGAGCCGCAGGTGATCTTCACGCCATTCAGCCAGGCCTTCTTCGAGGGTATGGGCAATACGGTGAGGGTCCACAGCGGTGAGATGCCGGCGGGGCACTCCAAGGTCAGTGCGGAGTAAAAGGGCGATCCGTTCAAGGTCGAGCTGGTCGCTGCTCAGGTCCTCGATTTCATGTTCGGCATGACCAACCTGTTCGAGTTGATGCAGGTAGCGTGCTGTATCTGGAATATTCTTCCAGCGTCGTCCCCCTATGGTGGAAACAGCGGAAGGGCCAAGGCCGAGGTAATCCCTGCCCGCCCAGTAGGCCTGGTTATGGCGGCTTTCGAATCCGGGCCGGGCGTAGTTAGAAGTTTCATAGTGCCGGTAGCCCCGGCCTGTCAGGGTTTCATGGGCAATTTCGAACATGGCCACATTCAGGTCCTCCTGCTCCTCGTAAAACCCGGTCTGCAGGCGCTCAAAGAAGGGGGTGTCTTCCTCGTAGGTCAGATTGTAGGCGGAAATGTGGTCGGGTTCCAGCATCAGGGCGTCCTGAAGGCTGCGTTTCCACTGGCCCACACTCTGTCCCGGAATGGAAAACATGAGGTCGATACTGATGTTCTCGATGCCGGCCTGCCGAAGAAGGTCGACCGACCTGCAGATATCATCTGGACCGTGCGTCCGCCCGAGGGTTTTCAGAACCTCGCGGTCGAAGGACTGGGCGCCGAGAGAGATGCGGGTCACCCCTGAGCGAGCGAAAGCCTCCGCCCTCGCTCGGCCGAAGGTAGCCGGGTTGGCCTCAAGGTTCAGTTCGGCCCGGTGCTCGAACTCGAAAATTTCCCGCAACCCGTCCATGAGGTTCCCAAGATGAGCGGGCGAGAGCATGCTGGGCGTTCCCCCTCCGAGGTAGGCGGTCTCGAGCCTGCTGGAGTGGAATTGCTGTGCGCGCCGGGTGGCTTCGGCGCGCAGCCCGGCAATGAAGCGCGCCAGGTCTGTTTTACCCGGGGTATGCTTGTAAAAGGAGCAGTAGGGGCAGATCCGGTCGCAGAAGGGAATATGGACGTAGAGGTGTATTTCGGTTCCTTGTGATTTGTGAATGGTTATTGGAGCGGAGAGCCGGCAGGCTCCCGTTGGTGATGAACGAGGAGCAGCTGGGCACGGACATCCTGCGGGAGGTGTCGCGCTCTTTTTATCTGACCCTGCGCCTGATTCCGAGCGAGTTTCGCGGGCCCCTGAGCCTGGGCTACCTTCTGGCGAGGCTCAGTGATACTATCGCGGATGCGGGATCGGTGGAACTGGAGCGCAGGAAGGCGGTCCTGACGGAGTTCCGACACGTGATGAGCCCGTCTGCCAAGCACGGCGATGCCCGTCGGTTCGCTCAGGCTCTTCCCGGGGATCTTGAGGAGGCGGGTCTGCCCCGGGGGGAATGGGATCTTGTCCTGAGGGCGGTCGATTGCTTCGAATGGTTGCAGGCCATTGATCCCCGGGTTGGCAGGCATATCCGTGAGGTGGTGGACATTATAACCAGTGGTCAGATGTGGGATCTCGAGCGCTTCGCAGGTGATGGGGTGGTCAGGTTGGAGACCGATGCGGAGCTGGTCGGATATGCTTATCAGGTAGCCGGTTGTGTCGGGGAGTTCTGGACCGAGATTGGATTCGCCTGTGCGGAACGTTTCGCGAAGCGCGACCGGAAGACCATGCGGAGATGGGGTGCCAATTATGGGCGCGGGCTCCAGTTGGTAAATATCCTGCGGGACGTTCCCGAGGATCTTGAGCGTGGGCGGTGTTATCTCCCCGGCGAGGGGGCAACTGAGCCGGCTCTCCTGGAACCCGAGTTCGCGCGCTGGCGACAGCAGGCAAGGGAGTATCTTGCTGATGGATTCCGTTACGCTGCCGCTCTCCACGGCGGAAGGACAAGGATGTCGACCGGCTTGCCTGCCCTGCTGGGTATCCGGACCCTCGATCAACTGGAACGAGCATCGTGGGCCGATCTTGTTGCGAGGGTGAAAGTCTCGAGGGGTTCTGTGAAAAGGGCTCTGGTGGGGGCCTATGCTCGCAGTGTCTGGTGGCTCCCGGGGGCATGGGAGCGCGAGGCCCGCCGTTGCAGCCCTTAGCTTGGAACAGAAGTGACCTCCGGCTGGTATGGGAAAGGAAACTGACATCCATTGTGCAGGGGCAACCCTGTATTATCTGCCCGTAAAAACGAGGATGCCACTCAAATTCGGGCCCGAGACGGTGACTGCTGTTACCTGCGCGCGGGTCTGCCTGACGGTGGAAGGGGAGGATGGACAGGTAGCATGCGGCTGGGGTGAGACCCCGTTGAGTGTGACCTGGGTCTGGCCAGGTTCGCTCACTTTCGAGGAGCGGGATCAGGCCATGAAGGAATTCTGCGAGATTCTGGCGGCGGCGTGGAGCGTTTATCAGGGCAGGGGACATCCCATTGAGCTTGGGTATGATTTTATCGAAGAAGAGTTGCCGGGCCTGCTTGAAGGCTTCAACCGGGGCAGGGCGGGCGAGAAGATGCCGTGGTTAGCTGCCCTCGTGTGCTGCTCGATCTTTGACATTGCAGTTCATGACGCATACGGGAATTTACACGATAAAAGCATATACGGCCTTTATGGGGCTGAGTACCTGAGCCGGGACCTGGCGCAATTTCTGGAACCGGCGGATGGCAGCGGCCTGTCTTTTTCAGGCCTTTACCCCGATAAATTCCTGTCCAGCAGTCCACCAAAACTTCTTCCGGCCTGGCATCTTGTAGGAGGTCTTGATCCGGTTGGGCGTGAGGAACTTACCGGCGCAGAGCCGGATGACGGTTATCCGGTCGAGCTCTCGGAGTGGATCGAGAGGGACGGGCTGCAATGCCTCAAGATCAAGCTGCGGGGCAATGATGCGGAGTGGGACTATGAGAGAACAGTGAAAATCGGTGAGTTGGCCCTCAGCGGAGGGGTGAGTTCACTTACCGCGGATTTCAACTGCATGGTGACCGATCCGGCCTATGTAAACGGGATTCTCGACCGGCTGAGCAGGGAGCATCCCGATCTCTACGCAATGTTACTCTACGTGGAGCAGCCCTTTCCCTACGATTTGGAGAAGAATCGCATTGATGTTCACAGTGTTTCAGAACGGAAGCCGCTCTTCCTGGATGAAAGTGCCCATGACTGGAAGCTCGTCAGACTGGGGCGTGAGCTGGGCTGGAACGGAGTGGCTCTCAAGACCTGCAAGACCCAGACTGGTGCGCTGCTGAGTTGCTGCTGGGCCAAGGCCCACGGGATGTCTCTCATGGTGCAGGATTTAACAAACCCGATGCTCGCCCAGGTGCCCCATGCGCTGCTCGCTGCCCATGTGGGCACCATCATGGGAGTGGAGACTAACTCCATGCAGTTCTACCCGGAAGCCTCAGCGCCGGAGGCCCGGGTGCATCCCGGGCTGTATCGGCGAAAGGATGGAATGCTTGACCTTGGTTCTCTCTCAGGAAGTGGGTTCGGGTATCGAATCGATCAAATAGAGAGAAACTTGCCGTCGCCAGTGCTCCGGACCGGGCGGCAGGTGAGGGGGGTTGCCCCTGATTCGATCACCTAGGGCCCACCATCGGCGGGTGGATCCGTCGTGGTTCCCGGTAAGCCCGCTTCCGAGGGGAGCTCGCCTGCCAGACGAACATTGCCGGCAAGCGTATTATTACCAGGATCGCGGTCCTCGTTTCCATTCAGGTTCAGGGTGCTGCGAACGGCGATTGCTTCCGTGCCGGTTGGTTCGTTTATTGGCAGCTCAACCACATGCGATCCTCCTCCCTGCAGGCGGGGGAGGGTGATCGGGAAGACGCTATCGTTGATCATGACGTCGAGGGTAGTTCCCGCCATGGCCTCAGTGCCCTGGTTCTGAACGGTCACCTGAAGGGTTCCGACGACTTCTCCATCGGCTGGAGGCTCATACCAGTTGGATGCCACTGCGAGGTCAAAGCGGCCCGGAGTGAAGGCGTTGATCATCCGGTCCACGTCAAGGTTGCCGCCCCCGTGGAAAGGGTCGTCGCCGGGTGCGCCGGCGGCATTCAGATTGTTTTCCATCACGGTAGCTGCCTGCAGGGGAAGGAGCGTTCCTGACCTGGTCTCTGTTATCGTGGCGGCGAGGGCTCCAGCTACCAGAGGAGTGGCGGCAGAGGTTCCCGTAAAGCTGGTGTATTCCTCGCCAGGCCATGCCGAGACGATTTCGAAGCCGGGTGCGGCAACGTCGATCGAATCACCGGCGTTTGAAAAGTCGAGGTGCTGTCCGGCAGCATCGACCGCTCCGACTGCGATGACCCCGTCGTAGGCCGCTGGATAGGCTGGAGAAGAGAAGCCCTCGTTTCCGGCAGCCGCAACCACAAGGACCTGCCGCTCCGTGGCGTAGGCTACCGCGTCCCGGACGAGGGGGCTGTCGCCGTAGGACCCCATCGAAATATTGATAATCTGCGCCCCCTCGTCCACCGCGCGGACAATGCCCTCAGAGAGCAGGAAGGAGTTGGAAGATCCATTGTTATCTGCAATCCGGATGGAGAGAAGGCTGGCGGCCGGGGCAATGCCCTGGCTGACTCCGTCATCGCCGATCATAAGCGCGGCAACGGCGGTTCCGTGCCCGTTCAGCTCGATGGTCGGTCCATCACCGGTAATGAGATCAATTTCCCGCACGCGTTCCCCGAGGCTTCCGTGTTTGCCGATCCCGGTGTCGAGCATCGCAATCCGGACGCCTTCTCCCCAGGTGGTGTTGTCACTGGAAATACCCAGCCATTCGAGGGTGCTGCGACCGAATCCGACTGCGCCTGGCTGGGCGCCGACCTGCGGGAGATCAGGGATGGAAACCCGGAAGTTGGGAAAGCCCTCATCCTCTTCGAGAAGCCCGTCGAGGTCGGAGAATTGCTCAAAACCGATCCGAGCAGCGCGCAGGGAGTCCAGCTGCCCGAGAAGGCGCACCTTCCTGCCGGCAAGGCGGCTGAGAAAGTTACGGTAGTCTTCCTCGGTCTTGAAGCGAACGATTCGTTCCCGGGGCACTCCAAAGAAAAGCTCATCCAGTCCCAGCGTTTTTCCTCCGGACGGCCGTGTAGGGGACTTGCTGGGGAGATTTGGTCTGTCAAACTGGGTGTAGACGCGCTTCTCGTCATTCTCGTCATTCTCCGTTTTTTGGACGTTTTGCAGGATGTCCCGGGCCATCCAGAATCCCACCAGGCCCGCAGAGAAGGCTGCGCCAACAAGGATGAATCTGGAACGGGGACCTCTCACGATAGTTTTTAAACCGGACTGCAGGCAGAAATGTTCCTCACCGGGGAGGTTCTTAAGCCTAACCCACGTTACGCTAAAACGAAACTGAATCCCCGTGGTTATGATCCAAGGCCTGCCGGTGCTGGTAGTCCGGGATGAGAATGAGGGAGCGAAGAAACTTGAGGTTTGGGTTCACTAGGTCAGAAAACGCCCGTGCGTGACTTGCTGCGAGACCCTGCCTGGCGGGAGGAGGACGTGGGTTTCCCGCTGCCTGACTCACCCCATGCGTGCCTGGTGAGCCTGCCTACCTGGTCGGCGGTGATCGGCTACGAGGAAAGCGATCCCGGGGTCGTGGACCAAATGCGGGCGGGCTACCCCCGTTTTTTCATTCACCCGATTACCTCGGACTACCTGAACACGCTTGAGGAGCAGTACGCGGGTTCCGGTGAGCGTTTGATGGCCTATTCCTCGCCGATGGCAGCCCGACGCGCTGCAACATTCGTCGAGACCCAGAGCGGTTGTCGTGGGCGCATCGTGGAGGAAGCTCCCTCTCTTCTCGTCGTGCCCGATAAGGCTTACCAGGCGGCTCGCGATTACTGGAAGCACACCGGCGAGCTGATCAGCAGTCGCCAGGCCGAGGATCGTTTGCAGGGAGTGGAGCCGGATCATTCGAGGGTGGAGGAGTGCCGGGCTGCATTAGCCGCGGTAATGGAGAGTGCGATCGAGGATGTCTTCTTCTTTGAGAGCGGAATGGCAGCGATTTTTACCCTGCACCGGATTGTGACGGACCGGAGTCCAGGTAAGAAGACGCTACAGATTTGCTTTCCCTACGTGGATGCTCTCAAGGTGCAGCAGCGGTTCGGTTCAGGAGTGGATTTCGTGAATGACCCTGGAGGAGATGGTTTCGAGGCCGTCCTCTCGGCGATCCGGGAGGGAGTCTATGCCGCCGTCTTCTGTGAGGTGCCGAGCAATCCTCTTCTGACCACGGTTGACCTCTCTGCGGTAGCAGACGCCTGCCGGGATGCGGCTACGCCGCTCCTCGTCGACGACACGGTCTGCAGTCATCTCAATGTGGACCTTTCAGGGAAGGCTGACGCAGTGTCGACCAGTCTTACGAAATGGGTCTCCGGAATAGGAGACGTCATGGCCGGATCAGTGCGGATTCACGAATCCTCTCCTTTCGCGGCTGAATTCCGGGAGGCCCTTGGCCGGGAAGTCCCTCATGGGACCCGACTGTATCCGCGCGATATGGAGGTGCTCGTGGAGAACGCCCGGGGGCTCGGTGAACGCGTGTCGGAATGCAACAGCAATGGCCTCGCAATCGCAGAGTTCCTGCAGGAGCACAAGGCGGTGGCCCGGGTCTGGTATCCTGCCTTTCTGGACCGGGAGAACTACGAATCCATGCGGCGACCGGGAGCGGGCTTCGGGGGATTAATGAGTTTCACTCTCAAGGACCCAGGTCGGGTAGCGGAGGTTTACCGGGCGATGCGCTTCAGCAAGGGCCCAAGTCTCGGAACGGATTATTCGTTGCTATGCCCCTACGCGATGCTGGCTCACTACACTGAGACCGAGTGGGCCAACGGCTGCGGGGTGGCTACCGAGTTGCTTCGCTTGTCAGTGGGGCGGGAACCCCTTGATGAACTCCGCAGCCGGCTGGCGGAGGGGCTGGCCTGCGCCTGCGGGTAATCCAAGCCAAGATGCAGCGGAGGAGGTGCCGCCAGCGGTAATCAATCCCGGTGATCCTCGGAATGGTATATTGATGGCTCAGGGCTGAACGGGCCGAGGCGTTCCACGGCTGCGTTACGTACGCGCACCACGAGCTCGGCCATCAGGATGGGAAGGAGCATCGCCACGATGCGGCGATGCATGGAGCCGGACGGCTCGCCCGAATGGCTCGGAGCAGGAACATCTTCCGGCCGGAGCACGCAAACGAGGGCCTGCAGGGCGCGAGGCGATCCTTGACGCATGGCCTTGAGAAGCTCTTCGCGGATCCAGCGGGTGCAAAAAATCCAGTAGTTCGGCTTCTCGTGCCGAGACTCGAAGCTATCGATTATATCCTCCCAGATATGCTCGTTTTCCTCATGCAGAACGGAATTTGTCCGGAGGGCTTTCGCGTTGACCGAATCAAGAAGGAATTTGAAGTGGGCTGGAGAGTTCATGGTGCTTCGGCGGGTTGTGATCTTAACCGTAGGACGGAAGAGCAGATTTTTTATTCGGTTTCGGGAATATGTTCAGACGGGCGGAAAAAGGGATCACCAGTCAGACACCTTACACGATAAACGGGTCCGCGCTAATGCCAGCTGGTCAATTTTACGCTTAGGTCAGGGGAGAGATCAGATTTCCATGTGATAGCCGCGTTCTGGGCTCCTTCTTCAGATACGTCCTCATGGCAACCGTCTCTAACATCGAAGTGATACCCCACCGGTGTTAGGCCGAAGGTGGTAAGGGCGGGGAACTCTTCACGGGCGCTCCCAGACCTGCAGGAGGAGGGAGTCCCGGGGAACGCTGGGAATCGTGAGCGGAAAGACGGTTTCGGGGGTGATCTCGATGCAAGGTTGGAAGGATTCGAATGCTTCTGCGGAAGAGCGACGGATTTCGAAGGTTCCCGGGGGTAGATTACGGACGGTCAAGGTAACCTGCCGGGTCGTCGGGTCAAACCTGTCGATCACCAGTTCCACCCTTGAGCCGCACCCGATGAGGCCCCCGCTGTCATATTGTGACACAAATTCCCAGATCACCTCCTTCGAAAAGGAAGGCCATCGGTGGGGGCCGTTCTGGATGCGATAATGCTCCACGGTATGACAGCCTTTTCCCCGGTCCCAGAGGTAACGGGTTACGTCCCGTGAGATGGTAGAGGTTACCGGGGAGCTGGCGGTGCCATTCAGGCCTGACCAGTGATTGTTCAAGCTGTCGATGGAGACAGAGTACTGATTTCCATTGTAAGGATTGTAGAAATCATCAGTACCATGAATGGACAGGATACCGGTCCGGTTCGTGGTGGTGCAATCGTTCAGCGTCCATTCCCACATGCTTGCCGCGACCGAGGCAACAGCTGCAAAGCGGTCCCCAAGATAGCAGGCAAGATCCCACATGAGGTTCCCCCCGAGGGAGAAACCGCACGCGTAGAGCCGGGCGGGATCAGCGGGATAGTCCCTGACGAGCAGGTCTATCATCGCCCGTGTGAAACCGATCTCATCGGTCCCATTGTCGTAGGGACCTTTCGAGTTCCAGTGTGTTGCTCCCTCAAAGACAAGTCCTTCCGGATAAACTGCGATGAACCGTTCCGAGTCAGCGAGGGGGCGGAAGTCGGCGGTGAAACGCATCATGCCCTCGGCCGAGCCTTCACCACCATGGAAACAGAAGAGGACCGGCAGGGATTCCGCCGGTTGCAGGTTCTCAGGAAGATAAACGAGGAACTGCCTTTGCACGTTGTCGACCCGGACAGTCCTGTTCAGGAGGCTTTGCGCACTGACCGGGGATGAGAGGCCGTGGAGAGCAGCGGTCAGGAAGGCAAGAAGCGCGCAAGATTGGAGAGGCAGCATTTTCCTGCAAGGTGGACCAAGTGGGGCTTCATGCAATGAACGAATTTCCGGAAGGGGCAGCCGGAAGGGGGGGGGCGGGGATGTCGTGCCCCGGCTTGGCTCACTCGGGGTGATTTTTTCCACCTCCCCGCGCGGGGAGGGATTGCATTTGCTGCCTCTGTCGTTGGGGGTCCGGGGCCGAGGACGGTGTTGCAATCGGATTGAAGAAAGACGGGTTAGATCCTTGCCCGAGGTTTGGCGGATGCTAAAGAGGGGCACGAGCTTCGAACTTTGAGCGAGACAAGTTCCGCAGGGAGCAGACTTGCGCCATAGGGAGAAGCCGTCCAAGTGGGGCCTGTAGCTCAGTGGTTAGAGCTGACGACTCATAATCGTTAGGTCGCGGGTTCGAGTCCCGCCGGGCCCACCATCGAACGACCGGCAGGCGGCGGGATGGCCTTGGCCCTTTCCGCGTCAGAACTTCAGGAAAGGCCCTTCGATCACTTCGGCTCCTGCACGCGGCCATCAGCAAAGCCCCACGCTCTGCTCCCGACATGCCCCGGTGCCAGCCGGAGCAAGCTATTCCGCCGGATCCTTCAGGGATCACGGAATCCGCATCAAGCTCTCTCGCCGGAAGAGGAAGTCGCATCATCCGGGGCGACAACACTAGACGCTCGACAGCAAGGCTGGCAGCCGGATACTCCCGCGGTGTTTCGCCATGGGATTGTCGGACACCGCTATTGGATTGCGGTGGTTTTTTGTCTGCTCGCCGCTGCCCCGGGTGCGTGGTTGCCGGTGCTCTCCAATGTGCTTGAGGCTCGTGGATGGGATCGCACCATTACCTGGGCTTTTCTTGTTGGGCCGATCGCGGGGATGATTTCTCCGTTGCTCTTCAGTGCGCGGGCCGATCAGAGGATTCCTGCCGAAAGACTGGTTGGTATCATTATTACGGGGGGATCGGTTTTCCTGTTTGCCGCCTTCCGGGCGCTCGAGGCCGGAAGCCCGGGGTGGTTCCTCGTGTTCATGATGATTAATGCGCTCATCTCGGCGCCCGCCTGGGGGTTGCTTACGACCATCGCGTTGAACAGCCTCGAGGATGAACAGAAGAGTTTCGGTTTCTACAGAGTGTGGGGAACGATCGGGTGGGTGGTGGTGGGCTTGTCGGTGAGCTGGTTTGGACTCGATGAGTCGACGAAGGTTGGAGATGTTGCTTTCGGTGTTCGAGTGGTAGCAGGGCTGTGTGCCTTCCTGCTGCCCCACACCCCACCTGTGGCAAGGGATTCCAAGGGTTGGAAAGCCGCCCTCGGCCTCGACTCCCTCAGCATTTTCCAGAATCGCGACCATCGGGTTTACCTCGTCACGACCTTTCTGCTCTCCGTGCCGCTGGCCGCATTCTACATGCACACCCCGATCCATCTGCGGGAGCTGGGGTTCGAGTCGGTTGCAGCCGGGATGACCCTCGGACAGGTGTTCGAGGTTGTTGCCTTCCTCATGCTGGGTTTCTGGCTCAGCAGGGTGCGGATTCGGACTCTTCTGATTGCAGCGATGGCCTGCGCCGTCGTGCGCTATGTCCTGTTTGCCTTCGGGGGGGTTTTTCCGCACACAGCCTGGCTCCTGGTGGGACTCTCTCTCCATGGGATCTGCTGGACTTTTTTCTTTGAGACGGGCCGCGTCTTTCTGAACCGGCGCGTCGACCAGCGGTTCAGGGCCCAGGTGCAGGCCCTGGTGACCTTCGCCTCGATGGGGCTTGGATCTCTGGTTGGAACGATCGTTTGTGGGAAGCTCTACGACTGGATGGTCGTGGGTGAACTCGGTGGGTGGACCTGCTATTGGCTGGCTCTGGCCGTCATGTGCCTTGCGAGCATGATTTATTTTGCGGCTGGATACCGGGGACTGGGACGAGGGAGCCGATCAGCACAAGAGGGCTAGGGCCCCTCGTGGGCCGCTGCCGCGAGGCACTGGCATCCCTTCAGAACCCTCGCGAACTGTTCTGCCCCCGAGGTATTCCTGGCCATGACGAGGCTGAAGTATGCATCGAGCAGATGATAGAGCTGCCGGTCAATCGGTCCTTGTAAGCTTAGGTATTCTGCACGGAAAAGGCTGTGAAGATCGATCCTCCTGAAGGGGCTGAGCTCGTCACAGCCCCATGGGACTTCATAAGAATAGCCGCCAGAGGGATCGGGAGCGGCGGTAACCAATTTCTTCCGGATGGCATAGAGTTCCCCACTGGCGTAGGACTCATATTTGACAAGGTCGAAGAG
>MDTG01217281.1_pt1 | contig 24822 bp, 26 predicted proteins | sample 811421 | NCBI WGS metagenome assembly MDTG01 (sample SAMN05326645, study PRJNA326480) | marine metagenome | isolation source: seawater | place: Pacific Ocean: South East | collected 2011 | reverse complement strand
TAGCATTGGCTCTATGTGTTCTTGTGACAGGTCTATTTCTATTTCTTCGTTTTTCTTTACATTGTGGTCAATTACCATACACTCACCTCCATAATCTTGCATCGCGCTGGATTTTGTTCTCGGCCAAAGAGGTGTATAATACTACCTCCAACCTTTCCTATGGAAATACGGGTTTTATCATAATTTTTAGCTAGGGGAAAATTTGTCTTAGTCGTGCGAATTCTTGAAAAAATACCTTTCATAACAGGCCACCTCTGCTAGACGAAATTTCGACTCTTTTATTCCTTTGTTTCCACTGAACTAAGTAAGTATGATTATACTTAGTAATCGTCAATAACCGAGAGTTCATGGAACTCATGTGACTACTGAATTGAATATCGAATTTGCCAAGTTAGACCCAGACGCAATAATTCCAACCAAAGGCTCGCCACAAGCTGCTGGTTGGGATCTTTACGCATTGGAAGAAACCACTGTAAGAAGAAACGTAAGTTCGATGATAAAGACAGGACTGGCTATCGCAATACCAAACGGTTGGGAAGGACAAATTAGATGTCGTTCTTCACTTGGTAAAAAGGGCATGATTATGCCCAACGGCATTGGCACTATCGATTCTGATTACCGGGGAGAATTAATGGTACTAGCATCATGGATTGGAGAAGGTGATGAATTCATCATTGACAAAGGTGAAAGAGTAGCCCAGTTGTTGTTTTCAAGAGTACCTAAAGTCAACTTTGTTGAACGTAAATTCGAGGAATTAGGCAACACCGTCAGAGGAGAAGGCGGTTTTGGCTCATCAGGAAGATTCTAGCGTTTGTTTTAAGTACTAACAAAGACAAATGTCATATTGATTGATTATGGGTGGAAGAACTTCAGTAATTGAACTAGACAAATTTGTGATTTTTGTAACAATACTGATTCTAATTTATTTGTTTAGGCCCAAAAAACAGGTTGTTAGGGCTACAGACCAAAGTAATGTAAATCAAACAATTGGGAAACCCCCCAGTAGACTAAGTGTTATGCTTGCTAAAGGGATTATCCTAACTATAATGTTAGTAGCAACAAATGTGCTATTTGATTACTCAGAAAATATCGTATCGTATGAAAACGAGAAATGTCGTGAAGGACATTATTCAAACAAATACCAATGTGTATTTGAGCAATACACATCGGATGACCTAGCAATGCAGATAGATGGTTTCTTGATGACCGATGATGTAGGATTAGAATTCGAAATAGGCGACCAATTGAATCATGGCAATAGTCCAGATGGACCATGGTACTGGATATATTATCTGATTGGCGGTTTATTCATCCTATCTGGATTTAGACTCGCCAAGAAAAGACGGATGATACATCTCGCCAAGTTGAATGCTGTTGAACAAGAATTAAGACCAATAATTAGGCAACTTGCCAACGATCCTAGAGGCGTTGTAGAGGGCAGAATAAGAATGCCAAATCCAGTATCAAATTCACAGCCAACTGGAAAAGAGAGTCGTAGAATTTTTGTAATCTTTTTCTTTTCAGCACTGATTTCTATAATTACTATGATGAGTTTCTTCGATTTCTTCTATCATATCAATTCCGGCATGGAAATGAGCTCTAAGCATAACAATCAAGCATTCTTTCTTTCTATGATGGCTCTTGGTTTCAATATCTCCGGACATATTTCGGTGAAGTATCTATCGGCAAACTATCCCGGTGAAACAGATTATGGATTCACAGAACAGGTAAGCAATGAACCTAGAGAATCCCGGAATAACTCGAGCAAACCAACGTCTGCTCGTGAGGTTTTAGCCGAACTAGCTAAGGAAATGCGCGCCACAAGAATTGAATCTGAAATGTTGAGAGTTCAACTAAATGAGACAAGGGAAAAGGTTAGCAATCTTGAATCTGAACTGGAGAAAAAGGCCGTGGAATTGGAGACTATACAAGCGCTTTCTATTGACATGGAAAGAATAGTTAAACAAAATGAAGATACCCAGTCAAAGAATCTCTCATTAATGGATTCTGTCTTAGTTGGTGATGCATTATTCAATGGTGATAAAATTGACAAGCAGATTGTTAACGACCCAAAGGCGATAGCCAAAGCAGCGATTGAAGCATACAAAGCTGGGATTACCGAATTTAAAGCGCTGGAACTTGATTTTTGATTAACTCTATGTTGGGGTTTGTATTGGCCTTGCCATGACCAATAGTCGTTATGTTGACATCCGCTACGAAGGGATTGTCAAATATGATGTGGCTATTGAACTAATGAAAGTGCTCCAGAAACAGAGAATTGACAACGAAATAAACGACACGATGCTAATTTTAGAGCATCCTGAGATAGTTACTGTAGGCCCTAGAGCAAGAAATGATGGTATTTCTCCACCACCTGATTATGATTCATTTCCTGTAGATCGAGGTGGAGGTCTAACATGGCACGGTGAAGGGCAAATTGTCTGCTATCCAATTTTCAAATGGGATTTAGCAGGAGAAGATTCCGTTGCGACAATAATCTCAAAAATAGAAAACTGGGTCATTTCCTCATTAAAACAACTACACATACCTGCAAGAAGGGATGATAGAATGCAAGGTGTGTGGGTAGGAGAACACAAAATTTGCAGCATTGGTTTGTCATTTCTTCGGTGGACTTCAAGACATGGGTTTACTATCAATGTCGATACTCCGCCTGGAAGAGTTGAGAATTTGTCTGGTTGTGGACTGGGGGCTGCAACTACCACCTCATTGGCTAGAATAGGTTACGCAACAACGAAGGAAGCAATAATCGCCAACCTATTCACATCGATTGAAGAATCCATCAACAGGAAGGTCGGCGAAATTTCTGATTGATTCACAACAACAAATATTTGATTAGAAGCAATGGGCATTGTATGCCCAATTATTGGCCAAGATTTTCCCGAGAGAACTTCGAGAATTCTGTCCCACCAATTGATTACCTAGAATGGTATATACCCCGCTTACAAGAAGCAAGAACCCACAATTTATCGTTCAGCGGCATGCAATATAATTGGGACATGGAAGGAATGTTAGGCGATAAACTCGCTGACATCAGTAAACCGTACATGGCAGATATTGAAGACCCTAGAATAATAATCTCACAACGAGAGGGTGTTCATCCCGATAATGTATTGATAACTCATGGTGCAACACAAGGAATCAATATAGCACTTTTGACTGCAATTGCGAAAATTAGAGATAGGATTGACAGCAATATTGTTGTCGCTGCTGAATCCCCTACTTATGCACCGATACCACAAACTGCTCTGATTCTTGCTGATGAAGTAATTAGAATTAACAAAATCCCTCCTGAAAGCGGCATAGGGCACTGGAGAGTTGACCGTGATGAATGGCATTTAGCAATGAAAAAATCTCAAATCGCTATGATTACTCCAATCTCAAACCCATCTGGTTGGGATTTACATCCAGAGGACAGAGACTGGATTATTCAACAAGCCAAACAAAATGATGTAATATTAGTCGCTGATGAAGCGTACAATGACGCATACCGGCATATTGCAGATTACCGAGCAATTCATACCTTTGGCAATAATTGTATCTCAATAAATTCGCTGACTAAAGTCTATGCAATGGGGCCAATAAGATTTGGTTGGCTAGTTGCTGACAAAGAAACAATAGAAATTGCCAAAAATATCTTTATGACATTCTCCGGGGTAATGGCTAGCCCGACAATGCGTATTGCTTCAGAAGCACTCAAGAATCTTGCAAAGGTAGACCAAGCGATTGATTATTATCGACAGGAAAACTTGCCCAAATTACGAACTGTTTTGAAAAAACATGGTATTGTCTGGAATGAACCTACAGCAGGAGTTTTTGGCTGTTTTGAACTACCAAATAATTTGAGTTCCGAAACTTTTGCCGATCATCATTGCAAAGCCAATGATTTACTAGTTGTACCGGGGTCAATGTTTAGTGAAAAAATGACTTCATGGGTCAGAGTTGCTTGGTCTATAGAACCCGATCTGTTCAAATTAGCCATTCATGCATTGGATAAATCACTCCAATCTGCTTTAAAACAAATACAAGTGAATAAAAGTAATTGATGTTGTAGCATATTCATGGGCGAGATTGTTGTAGCCATAACTGGCGCCTCTGGAGCAATTTATGGAAAGCGCTTGCTCGAGATACTGCAACAGCATGATAAAGACACCAGATTGGTGGTAAGTCATGCAGGTGAGATAACTCTGAAACACGAATGTGGTATCTCTAAAGAAGAACTTGCTGAAGCCACCGGCGCCAAATTGGAAGACGAGAAGAATATCGGTGGCAAATCCGCCTCAGGTTCAGCAAAAATCGATGCGGTTGTAATTTGTCCATGCTCCGGGACAACACTGGGAAAAATGGCTGCAGGAATTAGTGACAACTTGGTTACACGTTCGGCGATCGTTGCACTGAAAGAGCGAAGGAAATTGATACTGGTTCCAAGAGAAGCACCCTACGCTACAGTCCACCTAGAAAATATGACGAAACTGTCAACATGGGGTTCTATCGTAATCCCAGCCTCGCCCGGGTTTTACAACCACCCACAATCAATCGATGACCTAATCGATTTCATTATTGCCAGAATATTGGACCATCTAGATATCGAACATAAAGTAGGTAAGAGATGGACTGGGGATGAAATTTAGGCAGCAAACTACCGCCGAGTTATTGAAGTAAAACCACTACGGCTTGTTGTTACTCATGTCTGGTCAAGACTATTCAAAGCTGTTAGTTGCTGAACTAAAACAGGAACTATCCAAGCTTGGCCTTTCAACTAATGGAAAAAAAAGTGAACTCATTGAACGACTAGAATCAAATGCTAGTGAACCATTAATGATTTCAATTGAAGCGGATTTAGTTGAAGATGAATCACGTTATGAAGCGATTATTGCCAAAATGAAAACTCAAGTAGTTGGCCCATTAAATTTGGGAGCAATCATTGCAATTTTCATTTCACTGTTGATGGTTTCATCAGTCTTAGTATTGAAACCTGCCTGGTTAGGATTCGGTGCAGATTATGATTATGAGTTAATTGATTTTGACCAAAGTCAAACTAGAACATATGCCGATGAATTAGTAGCACTAGGGCATCCAACTTGGGAAGGGAGAATGAGTGGCACAGTCGAGGAGGCAAATACCTCTGCTTACATTCTTGATCGGTTATCTGAAATGGGCTATGAAGCCCAATCAAACGAATATCAAGTGCCAATGCATCACGTCAATTCTGAGCCTAGCTTTAGGTTATGCGTCGAAGGTGGTTTTGGTCTTTCGCCATGTGATGGACCTATTGGCCAGATAGGTGGCTCACAAGTAACAATTTTCCAACATCGCATAGATTATGTGATTCAAGGATTTTCAGGCCAATCTCAATACTTGTTTAATGAAAATATCCCCGTAACCGACTTGGGTAACGGCACTGATGAAGCACTTTGGCAATCTGCCACTGGAACATTGGGTTATGTTAGAATGGATGAATCTAGAGTCAGCAACACTGAGATGTATTCATACGCTGCTCAAAATGATTTGGCTGGAATCATCAGTGTAAACAAAATTATCAATTGTGGGCAAATTGAAGGAAATGACTGTGTACCAATATTCAAAGGCACAAATTATGATTCACTAGTATCCGCAAATGGTGGAAGCATCCCTACAGATATACCATTTGTAGCAATGTCGAAAGATTCTGGAGATATATTCGAGGCTCTAGTCATCAATGCTACAGAACCTGCATCTATCGAATTAATTATTGATGTTGGCAATGATGAGGAAAGAACAATTTATGTCCCGTGTGGCACAATCAAAGGAAAAAGTTCGGAAGTCATTATTGCTGGCGCTCACCACGATACAGTCTACCAAGGCGAAGGTGCTGTCGATGACACCTCTGGCGTTGCCACCGTACTAGAAATGGCAAGACAATTGGCTGATATCGTTAACCAAACCGGACAACCCGAAAGGACTATCCGATTCTGCACATGGGGTGGTGAAGAGGAAGGTTTGTGGGGCAGTAGAGCATATGTCGCTGATATGCAAAATAGTTTAACAAACAATTTGAGATTGTATCTCAACTTTGACATGAATCACGTCGACGGGGATTTTCAGGAAAGAGGAAATTCACTAACCTTATTCACCAATAATGAAGATGACTATGGACATGTTAAAAGAATTACAGATTTGTACAAGGAAGAAAGTTCGGAAATCGCTAACAAATATGATATTCGATTTAGTCTTCTAAATGGTGATAGAGGAACACCAAATGAAATGCCTTGTAATTCTGATTATTGTCCATTCATTTATGAATTGGATGGCAAAACTGGAAGGGCCGTGTCATGTTATGGTGGCGGCGCATGGGAATATCACACATATCTCGATACCATGGATCGATTTAATGAAGAATCTTTACATGTTTCAGGAACCATCTACGGCACTTACATGAGACTGCTTGCCTACGACATGAATGCCTAAATCAGTGAAATTCAATAACAGACGGTTGTAGGGTATACTATGGTGGCTCCTAGTGCTTGGGCATCGCACATTTTGGTTGATTCAAAGTCTGAGGCAATTCAGATAAGGCAAAAAATCTCGAAGTTGAAAGAATTCCAAAAGTTTGCAAGAAAAAAAAGCACCTGCCCTTCTTCGCAAAAAGGTGGAGACCTTGGTTGGTTTCGTAAAGGTATGATGGTTAGAGAATTCGATGATGCCGTTTGGAGCATACCGTTATCAACAACTTCTGAACCAGTTAAATCTCAATTTGGTTATCATCTGATATGGGTCCATGAAAGGGAAGAGAGTTAGATGTTCAAAGTCGGACTGGAAAATTACTCTGTGCTTGGAAAGCATGGTGCTTACGATTTTGAGCATGAATATGAGCAGCCGTTCGTTGTAAGTATCTGGGTAGAGTTAAATCACAATCAGTTTGATGATGATTTATCAAAAACTATCAATTATGCAGACTTACAAAACATAGTCCATGACGTAGTTGTAAACTCTACACCAATCAGGCTTATGGAAACGATGATGTCAATGATGCTAGATAAAATTAAACAAAATAAGCTCGTTAGTAAAATTTCAATCAGGATTGAAAAGCCACAGGCGAAGTTACCCAATGATGGTGGACTGGCCATTGTCGAGGTAGAGTGGCCATTTGAATGAGAGAATTGATACAATTGATTGATTTAACACTGCCATGGGCGAGTCAATACAAAGGGTATTTGTCCCATCCGTTACTGAAGAAAAGGGCGGAACAATTGGGCTAGGTTGCTTTAGCTCAGAAGATACCGCTTGGCAGGTACTACGCGCCTTCCTTAAGAAAAGTGAGCAGATGCTACTACAGTCTTGCAGTGTTGTAGTATGGGATGTTGATATTGTTGGCGAGGATGCTATGACCGTACTGTCTAGTATGGAGTGTAAAGATTGCCCAGTATGTGGTAGGAGAACTTTCTGGATTGATATGGATAATTTCAGTGCACTTTGTCACGGCACTGCGTGCTCTGCTTGGATTGAAGAAAATACTGTTGACCCTGAAATAATTGATTGTGGTTGGCCAACCATTAGATTCCTAAAGCAAAATAAGTCCATCGATGAAGCCGTAGAAGCACTGTTCAAACTTGGAGATAGATTGAAGTCTGCTGGCGATGAACGTATGGATAAAGCAAGCGCTGAATCTATGTTGGAAGATTCCACTGAAGACTGATTCATACTATTTGTCTAAGTATTGAACTTAAGAATATGAATGCGAAAATCCCGAAAAAGATGAACATCCATATTCTCATTTGTTTCTCATTACGAGTGTTCTTTTCATGCTGGTCTAAACATTCTTGAGATTTGCAAACTCTAGGATCTGCATTTGGTGAGATAGAAAGACCACAAATCCTGCAATGTTTGTGGGCAGGTAATTTGTTGTTGGAAATTTTATTGGTAACCTTTGAAACATTTTCTTTAATTTTTTTGACGTCAACCATGTAATCAACTCCTTACTAAGGTCCCTTCGAAGTCTTTTCCATCAAGGGCATGTTCAATCAAATCTATTTCCCTACCGTCTAAAACCGCGATATTAATGTTATTTTTTGCGGCAATACTAACGGCTATCGGGTCAACTACGGCAGACTGACCCGGTGCTAATCTTTCTGTGCCGCATATCTCCACTAACTGATCTATTGTCATTTCAAAAAATGGTTTCGCATTTTCATTAGTACGCGGGTCTGTATCATATATGTGACTAACATTGGTTGCAATAATACAGTCAGTTGCATTGCAATCTCTTGCCAATGAAACAGCTACTGCATCTGTTGTATGACCAGGTTTGGTACCACCCATTACCACAATGTTGTAATCGGTAAAATGTTCTGCTGCAGTCTTAGTTGTATGAGGAATAATTGGAGCAACATTACAGCCAATTTCAAGAAGTATTTGCTGGATTATCGTTGCATTTAATCTAGTTGCTGCAATTCCAACTTCGTCTAGACAGTCTGGTTCTGAAACTAGATTTTTGGCCAACTCAATGCCTTCTCGGGCAGGTAATCCTCCTCCGACTACAATACCTAATTTACGAGAATTACCTTCTATGTGAACAGCAAGTTGCCGTAATTTACCAAACCAAATCTTGCGATTCTCTGATTCCTCTGGCCTTAGCAGGCTGCCGCCCAAAGCTATGACTTGAGGAAGTCTCATGGATGCTCGTTGGAGTTTAAGCACTTAGACTATACCATCAAATTAGCACTTGCGTGTTCTTTATTCCTTATTTCTATTGCCAACAAAGGGAGGCTTCAAGTGCTACATCCAACGCCGGTTAGTTGGAGGAGTCTTCATGTCCGGCGAAGCAGACATTGCAACAAAACGGCTGAGACTGAAGATTGCGTTGGAAGAACTGCGCGAAATGAAAGGTTTTGGAACGGAATTGGTTACGATAATTATTCCGCCTGACCGTCAAATTTCAGATGCTCGAACCATGCTCCAAAACGAGCATGGCCAAGCTGCTAATATCAAATCAAAAGGCACTAGGAAGAATGTCCAAGGTGCAATTGAATCCGCTATCTCGACATTAAATCGTTTCAAGACACCGGGTGAAAACGGGATCGCAGTATTTGTTGGTGCAATTATCATCGGCAATAATAAAACACGAATGGTCAATGTAGTAATTGAAGACCCCCCACAACAACTTCTTTCGTTCAGATATCGATGTGATTCAACATTCGAACTCACTCAACTAGAAGATATGTTGGTCGACAAAAAGTCGTATGCATTGTTTGTGATTGACCGTGCAGAAGCAGCCTACGGCATTGCTTCTGGAAAGAGAATACATGTTCAAGAACATCTTGTTTCAAACATCATGGGCAAACACAGGCAAGGTGGTCAATCTGCTCAAAGATTCGAGCGCCTTATTGAAGAAGCCGCACACAATTTCTTCAAACGAGCGACAGAACACGCGTGCAGTTATTGGCTACCGCATCTGGAAGATATCCAAGCAGTAATTATCGGAGGCCCCGGAGCAACAAAAGATTTCGTGGTAAAAAACGAATATTTCCATCATGAAATCGCCAAGAAAATCGCCAAAACCACATTTGATGTTGGATATTCAAATGAAAGTGGTGTAAGAGAATTGGTTGATAATGCTGGAACCCTAATGGGTGAAATCGAATTAGATGCGGAAAGACAACTAATGAATAGATTTCTTGAAGAGTTAATTAAATCCCATCCAAAAGCAACGTATGGTGAAATGATGATCAAAAAAGCCCTTGATATGGGGGCAGTTGATACATTATTGATTTCTGAAGGAATGAGGAAAAATTCGATTGACTTGGCATGTAAATCATGCGGACATGAATGGAATATCTCATTGACTAGGACAGAAGAACTGCCTGACTGTCCAAAATGTGATGCAAAGGGCGATACTCTGAAGGAGTTGAATAGTATTTCATTGATTGATGAATTGACCATCTTAGCAGGTAAAGGAAATTCGGGGTTATCATTTATTTCAACTGATACAGAAGAAGGCTCGCAGTTGATGCAAGGATTCGGTGGCTTAGCTGCTATACTCAGATACCCTGTGATGTGATTTAATGGAAATACTAAGACCGCATGTCGAGGAAATGTTATCTCCTGCGCTGGCGAACCTAGGCATCACAAACGACCACTGGAAGAGTATGATCTCAATATCACGCGAGAGACAGATGGGTGACCTATCATTGCCTTGTTTTGCTTTCGCCAAGCAATTATCAATGACCCCCAACGACATTGCTGAATCCCTGAAAAAATCATTAGAGACCAATGAAATTGTTGAAGAAATCAATTCAACTGCGGGATACCTTAACTTCAAATCATCAGGGAAATGGCTCGCAAAATACGTTATCGATGGCAATGTAAGAATCGGCAATGCAGAAGTAAACTCCGCCAATGAAGCCGAGTCCGTGTTGATTGAGCATACCTCAGCTAATCCCAACGGGCCGTTTCATGTTGGTAGAGCAAGGAATGCTATTTTGGGAGATACCATAGTTAGATTAAATCGATTACATGGCAATAATGTTAGATCAGAATACTATGTTGATGACATGGGTAAACAAGTTGCTGTTCTTGCTTGGGCATTAGCAAATTTATCTCCGGGAGAGGTGGAAAAAATTCTTTCTGATAGAGAACCAGTCAATGAAATCTGGGAAACTAAACTTGACCACGCTCGAGTCAGATGGTACCAAGCTGCGCAGGTTTTGCGCAATGATGAATCTGTCAAAGACGATATTGAGAAGGCAATTGGTAAGATGGTTCACGCTAGCGAAAATGGCGATCGTGGAGTCTTAGATGCATTCGAAAAAGCTTACCAACCTGTCCTTGAGGGGATGCTGGAAACATTGAGTCGATTGCGAATAAATTTCGATGCGTTCACAAAGGAATCAATGTTTGTAACTAATGGTGATGTGAGTAACGTAATGCAAAAACTATCCACATTAGCAATACATGGTGTTGCTGATAATGGTGCGGAATACCTAGACTTAGGCGCTAGAGGACTCAAAGGCAAAACTGAATTTTTCTATCGCCGAGGTGATGGAAGCTCATTGTATGCCACTAGAGATATTGCCTATCATATCTGGAAATATAGCCAATGTGATACATTGATTAATGTGCTTGGCGAAGACCACAAATTACAATCGAAGCAGGTATCAATGACATTAAATGAACTCGGATATAATTCACCTGAAGTACTGTTTTACTCATTCATCAAATTACCCGATGGTAAAATGTCTACTAGAAGAGGTAATGTAGTGTTCATGGATGATTTACTTGAGGAAGCCAAAGCACACGCCGCCGAAGTAGTCAAGGAAATTAGAACTGACTACACTGACGAGCAAATTTCCCATATTGCTGAAGCGGTGGGAACGTCTGCAGTCCGATTTAATATCATAAAAGTGAGTCCTGACAAAGGATTTACCTTCAGGTGGGAAGAGGCTTTGTCATTTGATTCTGATTCCGCACCTTTCATAATGTATAGTCATACAAGAAGCAGGTCAATAGCTAGTAAATGTTTAGCTCTAGGAGTCGCTTATGACGATTCTAATATCGAAAACATCAATTATGATTATTCAGATATACCGCAAAGCATGTTCGAGTTATTGAGAGTCATCGCAACCCATAATGATGCATTGATGAGGGCTGTCGAACAAAATAGGCCAAACTTGTTTGCTAATCAATTGTTAGCTCTCGCTAATCACTACAATGGATTCTATCGAGATTGTAAGGTTATATCTGATGGCAAGGTGAATCAAACATACCTTGCAGTATCAGAAACCGCTTCGAAATTACTCCGTTCTGGAATGATTGGCTTGGGTATTGAACCGCTGGAAAAGATGTAATCAATCGTTCCTGTGCCATCCCTCAGGAAGTTTCATAGGGTCAACTGGAGTATTGTCCTTGACTATTCTAGTAATTTCCATCTTGAGTGCTTCCATACCGACATTTTCTAATGCTGATATGGTAATGTAACCGTTTTTGTCGATTAAAAGCGGCAACTCTGTATAACTTTCTTCACCCGATTCAAGATATTCCTGTTCAGAGGTTTTCACTAAATGCCAATTTTCCGGACGCTGCTCATGCAGGTCTGCCTTAGTTGAAATAATCATTACTGTAGTATCTGCTAACAACTCTAATATCTCCTCTAACAGGTTATGCTGTTCTTCTATCGAAGTGCCACACTTTTCGCTTTCATCGATTAGAAACAAGACCAATGAACCTAAATTTTCCAGTGCTGAAATCGCCTGCATTTCGATATCATTACGCTTTTCCATTGGCCTGTCAAGCAAACCTGGAGTATCTACCATTTGGTATTGTAGGCGCCGAAAAGTAAAGTGACCGAGGTGTATTCTTTTTGTGGTAAATGGGTAGTGATTCACTTCCATATTGCCCGAACTTAGTGCTGAGATAAATGCTGATTTTCCTACATTTGGCGCCCCGCAGACAACGATACATGGTGACAATTGATCAATACTAGGCAACCGTTTGAGAATTTCTCGAGACTCGCCAAGCCATTCAAGAGATGGGCCTATTCGTCCAATCAGTGATGAAATTCGACCATATGCTTCTCTTCTTGCCTCATGCATAAGTTCGATGCGTGCTGTACGAATTATTTTCTTCGAATTCTGTGTGGCTATTTTGGTTATTTGATTTGATGCCCACTGTAACATCGACAGATGATGGCGATAATCATCACAACCAACGCATGCATCTATCATAGAAACATCAAATTGAGGAGACTGATCCAAGGACGGCCATTGATTAACCGTATCCATAAGATATGTGCTCAGAATATCAGAAGCTGTTTGAAGCATTCTGTTGAGTTGTTTTCTAACTCTAAATACACGGTCACTATCGTCTACTCTGTCTGCAGCCTTCCTCGCCCTTGCGTAAGCTTTGTCTAGCAACTCCTCCTTGGTTAGGACGGTTGGCAAGGTACGCCATGACACTTTCACGCTATCCCCATTTAATGGCTGGTGAACAATACTTGAATAATCCATACCCTCGATATTTGGCATAATTACGATTTTGAGAGCGAGGTTAAAGTACGCTCGCCGCGAGGTTAAATCATGGCGAAGAAAAATACCGACTCCGGTTTGCCAGATTGGGCTATACCAATATGGGAAGAAATGGGCTCACCAAGTCTATCAGAAATTGTGAGTGTCCACAATGGTGACTTATTGGAAAGGAGACACGGCCTTCGAAAAGATGACCTAGTTGAGATACTGCTTGATGCAAGAGCATTCAAAGAAAATGATAGCACAGTTATCAAAGGAAGATTGTTATCTTCTGGAAAAACCAGTATCGAAATATTAACTGATGAGGGAACAACTGTCTATGTTGCTAGAGACGTTATTGTAAAAATCACCTTGATCGCTCATACCCGCCCAGCCTACATCGACGATAAAGAACTGTTAGCCTTTGAAAGAGCTGATATGAAACGTAGATCTTCGCTTCATGAAAAAGTCGAGAAAGAAGTCAAAGGCCGACAGGATGATTCTCACCTTTGGGGATGATAAATTGGACTTGCATGAAAAAAAGTGTATTCCCTGCCAGGGTGGTGTACCACCTCTATTGATGGTTGAAATTGAACCTTATATGGAGCAAATTCACCATGACTGGAATTTAATCGCTGACCATCATATTGAAAGGATTTTTGCATTCAATGATTTCCAAAGTGCATTGGAATTTGTCAATAAAGCAGGAGAAATATGTGAACAAGAAGACCACCATGCAGACTTTGAGTTAGGATGGGGTAGAGTGAAAATTATGATTTGGACCCATAAAATCGACGGACTGAATGAGGCTGACTTCATACTTGCTGCAAAAATCGACAATATCTAAACGGTGTTGTCATGAATGGTCAAGACTTAATCAACAGCCGTCGCAGCATCTACAAGTTTACTGAAGAAACTGTCGGGGATGGTATTCTCAATCAAGCGTTAATCGCTGCATCGAATGCTCCATGTCACAAGCATACGCATCCATGGAGATTCTACATCCTTGGTCGAGAAATTAGAAAAAAATTAATTCCGACCATTACGAAACTCTCCAAAATAAAATCTGAAAAAAAGCAATCGAAAAATATTGAAGCAGATGCTCAAAGAGCGATAAGTAAAATTACTGACCCCCCATTACTGATCGCTGTTACTTCTCAAATAACACCAAATGATGACTTTCGCACCAAAGAAGACTATGCAGCAACTGTTTGCGCATTACACAACTTGGTTCTATCTTTGTGGGACAATGGAATTGGCTCACAATGGTCAACAGGCTCAATTACCAGAGATAACGACACTTACGACCTAATTTCTATAGATTCTAAGCAAGAGAAAATTATCGGATTCATCAAAGCAGGTTACCCTGAAAAAACCAGAGAAGTCAAGAAAAAACCTGTTGATGAATTCGTCAAATATGTCGATTAGAGCTTTACCGGTCTTGTTGCACCACAGGCTTGACACTTCAACAGTGTTGTTCTCTCTTCTTTGATAAACATAGTATCTGGAGAGGAGCACTGGCTGCAAATAATATATGAATTGACATAATTCACTATGGTCTTTTTGATTCGCTTTGGGGGAATTCTACCTTTGAATCTAGCCCTTGGACCATCCCTAGAACCAGAAGTTCCTAGTTCATTTAGAATATATTGATAGACATGATTATCGTCTCTGTCCATCATTGAAACTACCTCGTTGAAATTCCTAAAAATAGTATTGGAACCCTCAATTAAAATTTGAGGTTCTGGCAGCTTCCATCGTGATTTACTGGAGAGGTTTTCCGGTATTTTATCCCTAGCTCTATCCAACAAAGCCTCATAATCAAAGTCTGCCATAACCATTGCTTGCATGATTCATTCTTCAATGCTTGGTATGACAATCATTGAGCAAGGATTGATTTTCATGAAAGGTTTGATGAACATGAGGCCCATGGCATGGTTTGATAGATATGGTGGTTAGTATAGAAGAATTAAGAATGACTGCAATGAATCTAAGAAAAGAAGGGTTGAACAGTCAACAAATCGCTGATGAATTATCTCTATCCCAAGATACTATTTCTTGGCTTTTGGCTGGTACTCAAGGTGAAGAACAGCCAAGTGATGTGCGAATTGGCTGGCGTACAATAGGTGTTAAGCCAAGTAGAATTTCTGCAATAGGCACTGTTATGGCTGATGTTGCTGATGAAGAATTAGGGTTCGACAATATTGATACAGTAGTTGGAATCTCAATAAATGGAATCTCATTTGCTCACGAAGTTGCAAGAAATTTAGATTGTGAATTTACTGTGTTCCGAACAACAGATAGTGGAGACGGTAATGGTTCCCTCTCCAACAAATATGGCCAAGTTTCAGGAAAGAAGGTTGTAATTATCGATGACGTGTTATCAACTGGAAAAACCATGAGCAAAACCATTGCTGCCATCAAAGAAGCAGGTGGAGATGTTGGACTAGTGATTGTATTGGTGAATAAAACCATGAGAAATGAAATTGGTGATGTCCCATTAAGAGGCATTATCAGAGCAGTTTCTGTTTGAGGTGAAAAGATGCATTGGGCTGATGTTGTTGCCCTTAATCTATCAAAGAAGGGGACTAAACATATTGTTTCCACGGGTATAACGCCAAGTGGCGAATTTCATATTGGACACTTGAGAGAAATACTAACTGGTGAAATGATTTCAAGAGCAGCAAAAAATGCTGGACTGGAGGTTGACTTCATTTTCATTGTTGACGACGCTGACCCATTGAGGAGAGTTTATCCATTTCTTGATGAGGAATATAGTAAATTCATAGGCCATCAAATTGGCAATATTCCAGCACCAGATAACAACGGTAAACCTGATTATGAAAGATTCACCAAAGAAGGCTGGAATTACGCAGATCATTTCCTAAATCCGTTCCTAGACGCACTCAATAAGATTGGAGTTCGACCAAGGATTGTAAAAAATCTACAATCGTACCAATCGGGCAAATTTAACGAGTGTGCAAAAATCGCTTGTGATAATGCCGATAAAATTAGAGAAATTATCGAACGAGTCTCAGGTCGAGAACTTGCTGAGTCATGGTTCCCTTGGAGCCCACTCGATGCAAGTGGTTCACTCGAAGGAGTGACAGTAACTGATTATGAATTCCCACTTGTTCACTATATTGATGCAGAAGGAAATACCGGAACATCTGATATCACCAAAGGTGAAGGGAAACTACCCTGGCGAATAGACTGGCCTGCTAAGTGGGCTTGGATTGGTGTAACTTGTGAAGCATTTGGTAAAGACCATGGAGCATCCGGTGGTTCGTATGATACCGGAAGAGAAATCTGTCAACTATTCGGTTATAATCCACCTCAACCGCTTGTCTACGAATGGATTAGCCTGAAAGGTAAGGGCGCAATGTCATCGTCTTCTGGAAATACTATCGGCCCGATGGAGGCCCTAGAATTGGTCCCTCCTGAAATTCTACGTTTCTTAATCGCCGAATCAAAGCCCAGCAAAGCTATTGAATTTGATGCTGGAATGAGTTTAGTAAATCTAGCTGACGAATTTGAACGTAGTTGTGCTCGTGATTTGGAAACGGAAATGAGTGATGATTCACTATCGAGACGACGACGAGTTCAACTTGAAGATTTACAAGGTGCGATAAAACTCTCATCGATTGAAGAAAATTCAAAATCCAATTCTTCTAATGTATCATTTCGCCACTTAGCACTACTTGCTCAAACCAAGTCCAATGATCAAATGGTTTGGAAAAGCCTTGGCATGGATGACAATAACCCTCCTTCATCAACTCTTATCGACCGATTATCTAAGATGCGCACATGGATTAATTCTGTCCATTTCCCTGAAGATATGAGAATTAAGATGATTAACGATGTTCCATCTGAATTGATGCAAGATTTTTCTGAGGAACAAAAACAGGTTCTTGAAAATCTGATAAAAATGTTGAGTGACTCTCCATGGGATGTTGATTCAATAGGTTCGTGTATTGTTGAAGCAGCAAAATCAATACAATTGTCACCCCGCATAGCATACGGCGTATCCTACATTTGCTTGATGGGTAATCTAAAAGGGCCAAGGTTAGCTCCTATTCTTGTTGAATTAAATCAAAGTGATATTGTCAATCAACTCAATAGATGCTTAGAGTTTGTCAATTGATATTGCAATAGGCGAAAATACCAACTTACATCCGCACTATTCAAATGATAGGGGCATTCATCGCATCTCATGGCGGGAGTTTACTGTCCCATCTGTGAGGCAGATGTTGAACCTGCCGCAAAATACTGTCTGTCATGTGGACATGACCTAGATGTCCAAGGCCCAATAACTTCAACTGGTCACGATTTAAATCAACTGAGGGAAGTTATTAGGCTTAGAGACGACCTTTCAATGGCTGAAAAATTTGATATGATTGCTAAAATCGAAGAAGGGGCGAATCCAATCAAACTTGGAATTGCCGCACCTGCTGAAGGAGAAGAAGTAGACATTAGTAATGCATTCACAACAAATGAAATGGAAATTTCTGCCAGCAAAGCAAATGTCATTCGTAATTGGGGTAATTCACCCGCCGCAAATGCTGCAGTCCGTGCAGTAGTTCGTGGAACTAGCGCCTGGGATTTAATCCAAGATGGAAAATTGGATCTCAATGAGGGATTATTTAGAACTGCAATGGATACAGGTATGGAAGCATCAACGCACATCCACGATGTTGCTAGTGGTGAACATGAGGGTATCGACCCGGATGCTATGCGCGCTATACCAGTACTGAAACCACCAAAGCGCAGTTTCTGCCCAAAATGTGGTTCAGATATCCACTCTAATACTATGCTACAATGGCGAAAATGGCGTGATTCATCAAGTGAGGTTGTATCCATGCAACTAGAAGCGTCGATGGAAACTGCCCTTATTCAAGTGGCATCCCATTACATCAATGTGATGCAGGCATTGCAAGACGAGCGTGATGATGCATATGACAAATTGTCAAAAACTGACTCTGCAAAGCTCGAAGAGAAACTTCGTGGAAAGCTAACCAAAGAGATAAGAAAAGAATTGGAAAAAGAGATTCGTGCTGAACTCAAAGAAGAATTTGAGAACCAAAACGTTTCAGACATTGCTAAGAAGGACAGCTCCGCAGATAAGAAGTCTGCAAAGAAATCAGGAGCAAAACCCGCAAAAAAAGAAGAAAAGTCCAAAGAAAAATCAAAACCCAAGATATCTGGCGGCTTATTTGGTGCTAAAAAAGTAAAGAAAAAGTACGATGGAGAAGAGGGTGGAAAAGTTGACTGGTTCCTAAAGGAAGCCCTAGATACTGTTTATGACCCTCACGGAACCGGAAAAGTTATCAAAGCAGCAACAATACTTGCTCGTTCTTCCGAAGGTAATGTTAGGGTTAGAGATGTCGTAAGGATATACGCATCTGATGGAGAGGATGGCATTAGCGACTTAGCATGGACTAGCCCACTAACCAAATACATCATTGAAGCTTTTGATGAATGTTGAAATTAGTAATTTACCTGCAGCCTTACTGGCTCCATTTCTCCTTTCATCATTGCTGCAATTGCGGCAACTTCCATTTTAGCACCACGAATTGTCGTAACGAAAGGTATGTTCAATTCAACAGCTAACCTTCTCATCATGTTACCATCTCTAACAGCCCCACCTGATATTGTTGGCACATTAACAATGAAGGAAATTTTTCCTTGACGCATCAAATCCAATGCATCTGGATGCATTCTTTCCATTATTCGGTAAACGACCTCCACTGGCACCTTATTTTCTCTCAGCAAATCCGCAGTACCAGGTGTTGCATACAAAGTAAATCCAAGGTCTCTTAATTGCTGAGCAATAGGGACCAAGTTCGCTTTATCTTCATCTCTTACTGTCAAATATACTCCACCACCTTCAGCAACAGGGACTTCGGTGGCCAATCTTGCTTTCAAATAAGCTACATCAGCTTCTTTGTGTGAGCCAAACACCTCTCCAGTCGATTTCATTTCTGGACCCGGTGCAGGATCTAAACCTCGTAACTTTATGAATGGGAATACAGGAGCTTTAACACATACATTCCCTGAAGTCCTAATTGGTATAGTTTGCTTGGACAAAGGAATGCCAATAGTGATGTTTGCAGCTATTCTAGCTAACGGTAAGCCAGAAGACTTCGCGACAAAAGGTACAGTTCTAGAAGACCTGGGGTTCACCTCTAAAACATACAACTTATCTTCTTGAATAGCAAATTGAATATTGAAACAACCGATAATATTCAGACCGATTCCAATTATTTTTGTCTGCTCAGTTATTTTTTCAATCATCTCTTCAGAGATGTTTTGTGCAGGAATAAAACATGTTGAATCTCCAGAGTGTATACCCGCCTCTTCCAAATGTTCCATTATTGCTCCAATTAGAACTTCTTTTCCATCAGATGCAGCATCTACATCAATTTCCGTCGCGTGTCCAAGATATTCATCTACTAATAGTGGTTTATCCGGGGCTAGGTATGCCTCAGTTAGGTATGCTTCTAACTGAGTATCATTAGACAGTATTTCCATTCCTCTGCCACCTAAAACATAAGATGGCCTAATTAATACAGGATAGCCAATTTCCCTAACTGCATTTCTTACATCGTTTGCAGTTATTCCAGTGGCGCCTCTCGGCATTGTTAACCCAGACCGCTTAGCAAACTTTTCAAATCTCTCTCTATCACTTGCTTCATCGATAGCATCACAAGATGTTCCAGCTATTTTCAAATCCAAGCCTAATCTCTCTAATTCTGGTAATCTTGTGTTAAGAGGTTGAGAGAGATTGATTGCAGTTTGACCACCAAATTGAAGCAAAATTGAATCAGCTTGCTCTCGTAATAGCACTTCTGTGACATATTCAAGGGTTAAAGGTTCGAAATATAGCCTATCTGATGTATCAAAATCTGTTGAGACTGTTTCAGGATTATTATTGATTAGAATCGCGTCTTTACCCGCCTCTCTAATCGCCATTACTGCATGGACACAGCCATAATCAAATTCGATTCCTTGGCCAATTCGAATGGGGCCACTACCGATTGCAACATAGCGTTCCTTGACTCGATTTTGCAAATCTGGGATATGATCAATGCCACCGTTTGACGCTGGTTCATATGTTGAATAATAATATGGCGTTTTTGCGGCAAATTCAGCCGCACAGGAATCAACCATGCGGTAATTTGGATGTAAAGAAAGTGAATGCCTGCGACGCATTACTGAATCTTCATCTCGGCCTCGAGGTAGTGATTTGTAACCGGATGCTGGGAATGCATTGAGCGCATCTGCAATGTGTGAGTCAGAGAAACCATGTGACTTCCAGGTTCTAAGTTGGTCAACATCTATCTCTGTTGGGTTGCATGACAAAGCCACCATTTCTTTCTCCATCTGGGCTATTTTCTCGAACCGATATAGGAACCATCTTGTTATTCGAGTGATTTCGTGAACCTTCTCTACACTCCAACCACGTCTAAATGCTTCAATTAATGCACCCATTCTGCGGTCGGTGGCAATACTACACCAATCGACTAATACTTCATCTGGAAGAGGTTCATTGGCCCTTTCAGCCATGCTTTCTCCTTCCGATTCATCTGCTCTTGTCAATGGCCTTGGGTGTGGACAACCTTGCTCTAAAGAAGCCCATGCTTTGAGAAATGCTTCCTCAAAATTTCTACCTATTGCCATTACTTCACCAGTAGATTTCATCGAAGTCCCTAGTGTCCTATCAGCAGTTCTAAACTTGTCGAATGGCCAACGTGGAATTTTTACCACACAGTAATCCAGAGTAGGCTCAAACGCCGCAGTTGTTCCATCCCCCGTTATTGGATTTGGCAATTCATCTAGGGTATAGCCAACAGCAATTTTTGCCGCAATCCGGGCAATTGGGTAACCGGTAGCCTTACTGGCTAAAGCCGAGGAACGAGATACTCTGGGATTAACTTCGATTACTCTTATTTCGCCAGTGAATTGATTGAAGGCAAATTGTACATTACATCCACCTTTGATATTGAGTGCCCTGATTAGTGCTAATGCTTGGTCACGGAGAACTTGATGATCTCTATCGGAGAATGATTGTAATGGGGCAACAACAGTTGATTCGCCAGTGTGAACGCCCATTGGGTCAATGTTTTCCATGGTGCAAACGATAATTGCGTTATCCGCCTCATCCCTCATAACCTCATATTCTAATTCCTGCCAACCAAGAATTGATTCTTCAATCAATACCTGATTTATCCTTGAGTTGCGCAGTCCTAAGGTTGCAATCTCGACTAATTCACCAACATTCCAAGCTGTTCCGCCACCTAGTCCTCCAAGAGTGAATGCCGGTCTAATCAACAACGGCCACGAACCTATTTGTTCAGACGCTGCGATTACCTCATCCATGGAATTACATGCAATAGCTTCACTGATTGGCAAATTAATAGATTCGCACACCTTGTTGAACAAATCCCTATCCTCTGCCTTATCGATAGCGTCCAAATCTGAACCGATAAGTTCCACTCCTAAGTCTGTTAGAACACCTGAATGAGCCAATTCACTTGCGATGTTTAATGCAGTTTGACCGCCCATACCTGCTAACAGTGCACAAGGTTCCTCAATTTCTAGAATTCGCTTGATAGATGATGACAATAGTGGTTCGATGTATACCTTATCTGCCATCTCTGGGTCGTTTTGAATTGTAGCTGGATTAGAATTAACCAGTATCACTTCGTAACCATCCTCTCTTAATGCACGAACTGCTTGACTACCCGAAAAGTCAAACTCTGCTGCTTGACCAATCTTGATAGGACCGCTACCAAGAACCATTATGGTTTTCAAGTCATCTCTTCTTGGCATTCATACAACCTCCAAATGTGCATCTACAATTTCTCTGAATCTGACAAATAATGGGTCCGCATCATGAGGCCCAGGACATGCTTCAGGGTGGAACTGTACGGTGAAACAAGGTTTGTCTACTACATCGAGGCCTTCAACGGTCCGATCATTTGCATTAATATAACGAACCTTGACGACTTGCCCGTGTAGGTTTTCCGTATCTGGCGATGTTGCTCCAGAGGGGTGAGCTGCTAGCATTCCAGCATCAGGGTCTGCGACGGCAAATCCGTGATTTTGACTAGTAATCAATACCTTGCCTGTGACCAAATCAACTACTGGTTGATTTGCACCTCGATGACCGTAACGCATTTTGTATGTTTTCAAACCGGATGCTAGACCCATTAACTGATGGCCAAGACAGATACCCATAACTGGATAACCAGATTTGACGGCCATCGCTAACGTTTCTTTTGCTGCAGATGCCTTACCGGGATGAGCCGGGTCTCCTGGACCATTTGAACAGAACAATGCGTCAATGTGATACTCTTCTACCAATGTTTTGAACGGTGTGTCTGGAGGGCACCAAATAACTTCAAAGTGATGGCAAAGACTGCGTAGAATATTGTACTTTATTCCGCAATCTAATGCTGCCAATCTAGGCTTCAATCTGCCTAACTCATCACTGGATTGATGGTTTAGAATTACAGGTTCCTTGATTGATACAAGGTCGACTAAATCCTCAAGTTCAGGAGAGGTTAGTTTCCTTAACCTATCTCTGAGTAATTCTTCCTTGTCTATCGGCCCAAAGACACACAAAACCGTTCCAAGTTCTCTTACGCTTCTCGTTATTTGACGGGTATCAATTTCTTCAATTCCCGGAATATTATGTAATCTTAGAAAATCATTTACTGTAGCAACAGAATCTCTGTGATCGGGGTCTTTCATTGCATGTCTAACTACGACGCCTCGTGGCCAAACTGATGACGACTCTGATCTATTGATATGAATTCCATAATTACCGATTAAAGGATAAGTAAAAGTTAGTACTTGACCGGCGAAAGATGGGTCTGTTAGAGATTCTTGATATCCCATCATACCAGTAGTGAACACTAGCTCTCCTTCACCAATGCCTTCTGCCCCAAATAACCTACCTTCATATCGTCCACCATCGGCGGTAAGTAATACTCCTATGCCATTTGCTTGAGGTGCAAAATTTTCAGCTGATTCAAGACCGTCTGCTGCGTCTGTAAATGTTGGATATGTCGAATTTTTACCGTCTGTGGAGCCGGGACAGAAACTACCGCCAGCCTTACCGGGTATCGACATCAGCAGTTGTCGATGAAGGACTCACATAATAATTGGGATGTGAAGTTAATTTGTTATCAGTCTGAAAAATCGTTTTTTTTCACAAAATCATACGGCTTTTTATAAGTTAGTAAATGCTTACTAAAGCGTTAGTTAACCTCTTGAACATTTTTTCCGGATTTAGATGGAGATATCACTAACTGAGGCTCAGAAAACTCTCGATTGAACCCTTCACCATCTGTCCAACTGTCCAAAAATAATGCCAATGCAGCAACTTCTGAATGCGGTTGATTTCCAACCGCTATGTTGTAGTCGCTAATCTTGAAAATTTCAGCAGGAACTTTAGCTCCACCAACAACAACTAAAACTGATTTATCTTTAGTAATGTGTGGTATTACTTCCTTAAATGGCTCGCCATACATTGTCAAGTGGACAATTATTGGTCTATCTTCTTCTGATGTGTTTGATATATCTCTAAGCAGTTTCATCGGGCTTTTTTCGTAACGACAAGACAGACCATGCCCAAATCTTTCGTTCACTGACTGAATATTTGAAAACAATTTTTCATCTTTATCACCTGATAATATGAAATTACTAGCCCCCATCGCTCTGCTAACCAAAGCAAGGTGCGTGGTAATTCGAGGGTCTCTACCTTTACGGTGACCTAAACGTAAAACCTCTATATCAAAGCCTGTCATCGTCACACCGCTAATCAAATTATCAATCGTCAAGAAGCATTCCGCTACTGGAATCTTCTCGGCCGCTAAGTGGATCTATAATTAGCCCTTTGGAGTCACAGAATTTCTTTAGCCATGCTAACAGAGAAGCGTCTACCAACAAATGTGCGCAATAGGTAATTCCTAGCCATAACAGTGCCAGCCTTGCAGTTCGCCAAATACCGTCTGAACTTGACAATTCATCGCTTAAGAAGCCAAGAGCTACGGGCTCCAAGACATAAAGGCAACAAAGAATTATCAATGCTCCTGAAATTAGTGCTGGGGCTAATTTACCAAGTTCTCTACTAAAGTCTCTGAGTAAAGCAGAGAGTAAACCTAAACCGATTACCGTTAAAGCTACTTGTGAAAAGTCTAGATTGAAGAAGGTAGATACTCCTGAGGACAAATCATCATTACCCGTATCAACAGTTAACCACCAAAAAACCAGTATTATGGTCCCCAAACCTCCGCTAAAGTAGGCTTTATTAGCAATCATTTTGAGAATTGAAGCATTATCTTCCGGCTTTAGCCTACTGATTAGTCTGTCTGCTAATTCTTGGCTATTTTCTATGGCAGAATTTACCGTTTCAAGAGAATCTGCTGAACTATTAGCCTCAGATTCCATAATATCCCCACCCGACATTAGCTACCCTTGAAGGTCACAACTTATCAAATCTATCGAACTGGGCAAGCCAATGAGTGATAACTTGGCACCCCATCAAAGAAGCCGAGAGGCACAATTTCCAAGAATCAGGAAAACAACCAACGGTAGACCATTACTTATGGGAATACTGAATATTACTCCAGATTCATTCTACTCCAATTCTAGGTACTCAATAGAAGATGCATTAAAGAAAGCCAAACAAATGATATCCAACGGAGCAGATTGGATTGATATTGGTGGCGAATCAACCCGGCCTGGCGCTTCAAGTATTTCTATAGATGAAGAAATACAAAGGGTAATTCCTGTGATTAAACAGTTAAGAAAGGAAAAT
>MDTG01290581.1_pt1 | contig 24823 bp, 21 predicted proteins | sample 811421 | NCBI WGS metagenome assembly MDTG01 (sample SAMN05326645, study PRJNA326480) | marine metagenome | isolation source: seawater | place: Pacific Ocean: South East | collected 2011 | reverse complement strand
TTTTTTACTATTTTAACAATTTTTTTTTTATTAGTAGCTAATACTGCTGAACTATTTTTAATAGCTTCTTGTCGTTCTGTAACATCCCTAGTTATAATAAGTGGTTTTTTTAAAGTTGGCGCTTCTTCTTGAATTCCACCAGAATCTGATATGATAAAGTAACTTTTACTTAATAAAAAAATAAATTCATCATAATTTAACGGATTAATAATTTTAATATTGTCATTTTTTTCTATTTTATTTTGAAAAAACCTTACAAATGGATTGAAATGGCTAATAAATATTATTTGTAAAGAGTTATCCTTTGAAATTGAATTAATTGCTTTTATTACTTCATCATAATTTTTTGAAAAATTTTCTCTTCTATGACCTGTGATTATAATTAATTTTTTTTTTGGGTCTAAAAATTTGAATTTTTTGTATAGTTTTTCTTTATTTTTTTTTTTTTCAATATTTTTTAAAACTAATTTTAAAGAGTCAACTATTGAATTTCCAACTTTATAAATATTTTTTTGTATATTCTCTTTTTGAAGGTTTTTTTTATTTTGTATTGTTGGAACAAAATTAAAATCGCTAATTATACTCACAAGTTTACGGTTAAATTCTTCAGGCCAAGGTGCTGTCATATTATGACTTCTCAAACCAGACTCTACATGAATAATTTTTACTTTATTTAAGTAAGCACTAATTGAAGACATCGAAGTAGTAATTGTATCACCTTGTACAACTAAAAAATCAAATTTTTCCTTGGTAAAAACACTATTTAAATTTAATAAAATTTTACTTGATAGATCTGTTAAGTTTTGTTTTTTCTTTAATGATTTAAATTTATAGTTAATTTTTAATCTAAAAAGTTTTATAAATGGGTCGAGTAACTCCTTATGTTGGCCAGTATTTAATAATTTAACTTTAAATTTTTTATTTTTTTTTAATTCGTTGATAATCGGATACAACTTGATAATCTCAGGTCGTGTTCCAAAAGAAATTAAAATTTTTATTTTCATAATTTATTTATAATGTGCAGTGTATCAGGGATTTTTAATTATTTATATGGTAATAAGATTAGTGAAGATCAATTATTAAAATTTAACCAAATCTTAAAACATAGAGGACCCGATGGTAGCGGGATATGGGTTTCTAAAGATAAAAAAATTGGATTGGCCCATAACAGATTAAGTATAATTGAGTTATCTAAACAATCTAATCAACCTATGTTTATAGATGATAATTTAATTATTATTTTCAATGGTGAGATTTATAACTTTATTGAATTAAGAAATAATTTAATTAAAAAAGGTTACAAATTTAAAACTAAATCAGATACTGAAGTAGTCGCTAGAATGTTTTTACATTATGGTCATGAGTATGTTAAATTTTTAAGAGGAATGTATGCTATAGCTATATGGGATAGAAAAAAAAACAATCTTATACTTTCAAGGGATACTTTTGGAATAAAACCTCTTTATTATAAAGACAAAGATGGCGTACTTATTTTTTCTTCAGAAATAAAATTGTTTTCAGAGATCAACAAATCTGAGAAGAAAGATATTAGCACTGATGAAGATTTTTTATATCACGGATATATTCTTGGACCAAAAACAATTTATGAAAATGTAAAAGAGGTAGAGCCAGGTTCATCTATTTTAATATCCTACAATAAGAATTTAAAAATTATTAATAATGACGGCGTTGATAAATATTTTTCTGAAATTGATGAGAGTTTATTTTATAAAAAAAATAATAATATCAATGATTATGAAGAGATGTACGATGCAATTCAAGAGAGTGTTATTTTACATACCAGATCTGATGTTGAAATTGCTTCGTTTTTATCTCAAGGATACGATTCTAATTTAATAAGAAAAATACTAATTAATAATAAAATTAACTCAAAATTTATTAATTTAAGCTTTGATGACAATGATTTAAAAAATAATGAAAAAATTAAAAATCAAGAAAACCTTATAAATTATAACTTTAATAGAGAAGATTTAATAAGTATGAATACAGAGATTCATAGATATATGGATCAACCGTCAATAGATGGTTTTAATACATTTTATGCATCTAGTTGTGTTAAAAAAGAGGGGATTAAAGTGGTTCTGTCTGGTGTTGGAGCGGATGAAATATTTTCTGGATATACGACAATAAACAAAATTAATTTAATAAGTTTTTTTTATAAAAATTTAAGAATTCTTAATAAAATAGATTTTTTACAAAATTTTAAAACTTATAAATTATTTACAGAAACAGATGATTTTGAACAAAAATATATTTTATCAAGGTCAATAAATAGTAAAAAAAATATTTTTAAATATTTAAAAAAAAAAATTAATATAAAAAATAAATTTGTAAAAAAACCAGACAATTATGATAATTGGAGTGAAAAATTTAAGTTAAAATATCTCGAAATAACTTATTATATGAAAAATCAGTTATTAAGAGATTCAGATTGGGCTTCAATGGCGAATGGCATAGAGTTAAGGACTCCATTTGTAGATAAGTTTTTATTAAAAAAACTTCTCAAAATCCCACTCTTTTATAGGCAAAACAAAAAAGAAATATTCCAAAGGTATTTGAATAATGAAAAATATATAATTAAAAAAAATAAAACAGGCTTTAATTATCCAAGGTATAGCTCAATAAATCCCTATAAAAAGATTAATTATTCTAAACATTCTTTTCAAATACTTGAGAGTTTTAAAAAATGAAAAAAAAAATGTTATGGGTTGGATCGAACCATGGACAATCAAGTTTAAGATTAAAAGTACTAAGTAATTTATTTCAAATGTTTATTATAGATGAACACCCACCAAATTTTGTGCCCGGTATATCTAAAGATTATATTACTACATCTGAGAGAGTCCTTAGAAAACTAGGAATATATCTAGATAAAGAAAAAGTAAATCAGACAATTTTAAAAGCAATAAAGTATAGAGAATTTGATTATATGTGGATTGAAAATGAAGGAGCTAAATTAATAAAAAAAAATACTCTTAAAATTTTAAGAAATAAAAAAATAAATTTAATTCTTTATTCATCAGATAATTTGTCCAAGATTCATAATTTATCAATTAACCTTTTAAGATGTATGAAATTATATAATGCAATAATATTGACAAAATCTACAGATATGAAAAATAAAAAATTAAGTTTTATAGTAAAAGATCAAAAAAAATTTTTTTTTGTAAGAAAAGCGTTTGATCCAAATCTACATAAAAAAAATAAAAAAAAAGGTAAAAAAAAATATCAGGTGAGTTTTATTGGAACATTTGAAAAATTCAGATACAGATCATTAATTTATGTTGCTAATAAATTAAAAAAAAATGATAAAAAAATAATAATTAATGTTTGGGGAAATGGATGGCCAAAAAATAATTTTAATTGTCCCAATTTAAAAATAAATAATTTTCCAGTTTATGATAAAAATTTTGTAAAAATTCTCCATAATTCCTCAATAAATTTAAATTTCTTAAGAAAAATAAATGACGACGTTTCAACAGATAGAACATCAGAAATACCAGCATGTGGCTCGTTTATGCTTTCTGAATATAGTGATGAACAAAATGAAATTTTTGAAAATGGAAATGAAGCATCTTATTTTGAAAATGATGAAGATTTATATGCTAAAATTATTTACTTTTTAAACAAACCCAAATTAATAAAAAAGATTTCAAATAATGGATATAAAAAATCTAGAAGTTTAAAACTTGATCATACAAATATTATTAAGAATGTTTTAAAAAAAATTTTGAGTAACTAATTTTTTTTCAATATCCATAGATATACTAAAAGTGGAAAGATCAAAAAAAATAAATTATTATAAAAAAGTAATAATAAAGAAAAAACAAAACCAAATAAAATTATAAAATTAAATTTTTTGTAAAATTTTTTATGATCAGATAAACTATCATATAGTTTTAAAAAATAAAAATCTCTGTGTCTGTGAAATATACTTTTTTTTTGTAGTATCCTTTTCAGTAACGTGAAGGATACGTCCATGTGATAAAATAAAATTATAGAGATACTTGCAGCTAGATAACCATTTATTGCTAAATTTATCAGCATCCAGGCAATCAAATAACCAAATACAATACTCCCAGTATCACCAAAAAATATTTTTGCAGGATGCTTGTTAAATGGATAAAAAGATAAGATTATACCTATTAACAATATAGAGATTAATAAGTTTGAGATAGGAAGGTAACCTAAGACTGATGAAATGAATATGAAAAGTAAAATAAAAAAATTTTTTTTAACAAAAAGATCATCAACACCGTCATAAAAATTTGTAATATTTATATGATAAACCCAAAAGTAAATAATTAATAAAATTTCCAGTTTGGTTGGAATAAAGTCATATCCAAGACCATTTCGTAAAGTTGAAGTGGATAAAAAAACAAGACTTAATTGTAAAAGTAATCTTATAAATTTAGATATGTTGTATAAATCATCTATGAAACAAATAATGCCTAATATTAAAATAGATACAAGTAGGAACCAAAACTTATTTTCACTGAAATAATTAATTTCATAAAAAAAATATAAATAACTAATTATTATAGAGCAAATAAATAAAGAAAATATCCCTCCAGCTTTGAGAGCTTTTATTTTATGAGTTTTTAAATTACCAGGAAAATCTAAAAGGTTTTTAAAATTTACTCCTTTAATTAAATAAATTTTTAATAAAAAATAATTTAGAAAAAATGTAAAAAAAAAAATTATTATTGTTAAAGTCTCAATTTTCATTTTTTATAATCTTGTTTAGTATATTTGATATTCTATCATCATTTGAATATTTTATTTTTTTAATTATAGACATCGATTTTTTTAACATTTGTTCTTTTTTTTTATTATTCTTTAAATAATATATAATTTGATTTGCAAGATCTTCAGTATTTTTAAAATATGCTATTGATTTTCCAAATATATTAAATATTTTTGGTTTGTGTTTTGAAATAATAAATCCTCCACATGCTTGGATTTCGTAAAGTCTTCTTGCGTCATCATCTAAATTATCGTCAGCTGTTAACACAATTAATATTTTAGATTTCCAAATTATTTTTCTGTAATCATGATTATAAATAGGTAAATTATATAATAAACCTTTGGTTTTTTGGAATCTGCTTGAAAGATTACCATATAAATTAACTTTTAAATTATATACATCCTCCAATTGTTTAAATAGCTCAATTCTTTCTTTTCTGAGAGTGCCAATAAAACATACATCAATTTTTTTTTTTATTTTTTTTTTATTGATGTAATGAATTTTTTTTTCGTATGTAAAGGGAAACAAAAAAACATTTTTACAACCTGCATCTTTGTAATTTTTTAGGTTTATTTCTCTTGGTACTAAATGATAGTCGAAATAAGTAATTGAATTTAGGAAAGGTTTCCAAATTTTTTCCTTTCTATCACCAAAACAGTTATCTGGGTTATAATGAATTGTTTTGATATTTAATAATTTGACAACCTTTATCGTTAATTTTTCAATATAAATTGCTTTATCAAACCAAATAAAATCTATTTTTTTTTTAAATATTAAATTTAATATTTTTTCGTTTATTTTGCTTTTTTTAACCTTTTCTGTCGGGATAGAGTAAGTTTGACTTACATATTTTTTCAGCACTTCATATCTATGTCTTGAAGTACTAATTTCAGATAATTCACCAACATATAAAAAGTTTTTTTTAATTTTTTCCATAAAATTAATTTGGAATAATAATTATAAGATCATTTTTTAATGAAAAAATTCTGTAATTTGCATTTTTTTTTATCAATTTTTTTATAATCTCAATTTTAGGATATCCTTTATTAGGTTTAATAAACTCGCTTAAATTGTCTATAATTATAGTGTGTTTTTTAATTTTATGTCTTATAATTTCTTTTACTTCTTGAATAATTGGATTATTTAAGTTTTTACCTGATGTACCATCTTTACTGTAATGAGCATCTAAAAAAAAAAGAGTTTTTTTTTTCAGATATTTTAATTGATTTTTTATAACCAAAGAAGAATTGCCTTGTAAAATTAATACATTCTTATCTTTAGAAAAATAATTTTTTGATAGTTTACAAAATTCCTTATTAAGTTCGATGCCTGTTATTTTTTGGAAATACTTTCTTAAAAAAATAATATTATGACTGTACCAAAGACCTGTTTCGAAATAACTTTCATATTCACCTTTAGTTTTAAATGATAATATAATTTGTTGTTTAATTTTTTTTGTCTCATTGCCTTTTTCAAAATTTAAATAAAAACGATGCTTAAGATATAACAAATAATATATAAATTTGTATTTAAGCAGTTTATGTTTTAATTCTAAATTAATCATTTGTTTTTGTACCAAAAAACAAAATTTTTTAATCCATTAACTATTTTTGTGACTTTAAACTTAATTTTCTGTTTTTTTAATTTTCTATTTGTACCGAAAGTTAATTTCAGATCACCTTTAATAGCATTTATTTGTTTTGCTTTTGCTTTTTTATTTAATAATTTTTCTATTTGATTTAAGATATTTCTGACTTTATAAATTTTTTTGTTACATATATTATAAATATTTTGCGATGAGTATGGATCATCAATTTTATAAATTTTAAATTTATTATTTAAGAACTTGTTAATTATTTGATTTACAACATAAATTACATCATCAATGTAGGTAAAATCTCTCAAATTATTTCCTTTGTTATAAAGTTCTAAGGTTTCATTTTTTATAATTTTTTTTGTAAATTTATATACTGACATATCTGGCCTTCCATTAGGGCCATATACAGTAAAAAATCTCAAACCTATGCTTTTTAAATTAAAAAATTTGTTATATGAATTTGCTTGAATTTCGTTAATTCTTTTTGTTGAGGCATAATAAGAATCTAATTTTCCAATATTCTCCTCAGAGAATGGTATTTTTGCGTCCTTTCCATAAACAGAGCTTGAGGATGCATAAATTAGTTTAATTTTATAATTTCTACATATTTCTAAAATATTTTGAAAACCAATAACATTTGAGTCAAAATATTTATTTGGTTTATTAAATGATAAATTAACACCTGGTTGTGCTGCTAAATGAATTATAATTTTTGTTTTTAAAAAAATATTATTAATTTTTTTTATTTTTTTTATTTTTTTTGTATTTGATAAATTAATTTTTATAAATTTGAAATTTTTTTTATTTTTTTTTAGGTCAATTAATCTTTTATTTTTTATTTTTGTATCATAGTAATTGTCAATATTATCAATTCCAATAATTGATTTGTTATTATTTAATAAGGACTTACAAAGTGAATATCCAATAAATCCTGCACAACCTGTAACTATGATCATTTTATTTTAATTTTATGAAATAAATAATTCTTTTCATATTCAATTTCATTTAAAAAGTCCATAAAATGCGTGCAAGGAGAAACATTATACCAACACTGAACTAAGTCATCATCATTTTTTGCTCTATAATAAATCTTAAAATTTTCAAATTTTCTAAATTCAAATTTAGGTTTTTTATTATCTTCAGAGTATATTTTTGGCCATGGATACCTATCGTAAGGTTTTGCATAAGCTATTCTATTCAAGTTCTTTCCTACAAAAAAAATTAAGCAAATTATTAGTAAAAAATTTGAGTAAGTATATGATTTTTTTAAATTAAAACTTAAATATTTGAACGATATATACAAACAAATAAGAGAAATATTTGCAATCAATAATGATGTTCCATAACGTAATAATGGAAACTTAATAAACCAAATTAAAGATAAAATAATACTTATTATTAAAAGAGAATTAAAAGGTGATAAATTTAGATTATTTTTTTTTTTACTCCCAATTATAAAAAGGAGAGACATTAAGACGACAAGAAACCCAATTGTGATATCTCTTACTTTTTTAAAATGAACTTTTTTCCAAGTTTTAAGCCATGAAAAATTTTTATTAAAATTTTCATAATCATGATTAATAATTTTTTTTTGGTCTGGCCAACCTTTTGACCACGCTTCACCTTGAGAATGTCTAACAGCTACATCTGCATGAGTTTTATCCTTAGGATACCAAGAAGTTTTAATACATGTAACTTCCAGGGGATAAATAAAACATGAACTTTTTAAAAAGTTATTGAATCCAAAAATAGAAAGTACAAAGAATCCAGCAATTAAAAATTTATATAATTCTTTTGTATTAAAATATTTTAAATATTTAATCAATACGAGAGGTACTAGGAATGTGACAATCAACCATGGCTTAGTTTGTGGTATAAGGCTGCAAATTATAAAAAAAATAATCAAAAAAAAGTTATAATCAAGATTTGTTTCTTTTTTATTAATTTTTTCTAATAAAAATATTGTAAAAAAAAATAAATTTAAAACCAATATATGAGCTGATATGTCATTTCCAAAACCTGAGAATCTTGAAAATTTTATCAAACAAAAAACAGTTAAAGCAAAGGAAAAAAAATATGAAAAGGGTGTCAGCTTAAAATTTTTTTCATCTCTTAAAAAAATCAGATTAAAAATAATTGTGACAACATATAAATAAGATATTGGAATCAAAAGTGTTTCTTTTGGTAAAATAGGAAACACATATGCAGCACTTAAATTTTGTAAAATTGAAGTGTGACCAAACCTAAAATGTAAATTAGCTAGACCTATAATAGTATTATTTTCATTGAGAATTTTAATATAGGGTAAATGATACATGGAAAAATCGTTGTGATGTGTACTGGCGAAAATTAATATTGAGGTAATAATTGTAGCTACAAAATTATAAATTAAGATTTTCTTTATGTCACTTTTACAGAGATAAACTAGACTAATTAAAGCTATAATTGCTAAAGTAGAATTTAAATAAATATTTAAACTAAAAAAAAAGTTCAAAATTGTTGTTAAGCAAGCTAATGAAAAAAAACCACTTAATGATATATATAAATATTTAAAATTAAAATTAATATTGTTTAATTTATTTTTTAATAAAAAGTTATTGATTAACAAACCATGACCATAAAATGTTAGAAAAATTAAAAAAGTTATGAAAACAAACATGAATTATGAAATATCAATTATTGTTCCAGTTTACAACGAAGAAAAAACTATTAAAAAAATTTTATATAAAATTAACAAAGTGAAGCTGAAAAAAAAAGAAATTATAGTAATTAATGATGGATCAAATGATAATACTTACAAAATTTTGTTAAAACTTAGAAAGCAAAATATTAACAAACTTATAAGCTTAAAAAAAAATTATGGTAAAGGATATGCTATTAGACAAGGTTTAAAACAAGCAAATGGTAAAATAATAATTATCCAAGATGGAGACTTAGAATACAATCCTCAAGATTATTTTAGACTAATTAATCCAATTATAAGTAATAGAACTAATGTTGTATATGGATCAAGAGTTTTAAATAAAAATAAAAGAAAAGTTTCAAAAAGTTTTACAAATAATGTAAGAATTTTAGCAAACTATTTTCTAACTAAATTATCTAATATAATTAATGGGCAAAATTTAACTGATGCGCATACATGTTATAAAGTATTCAAAAAAAGTTTATACAAAAAAATTTCTCTTAAAGAGAATGGTTTTAGTTTTTGTCCAGAATTAACTACAAAGTTATCAAACATAAATGAAAAAATCATTGAAGTTCCAATTTCATATAACGGAAGAGATTATAAGGAAGGTAAGAAGATTAAATTTTCAGATGGTATAAAGGCAATATTGACGATTTTTAAATATAAATTTTTAAATTAGTTTTTTTTCTTTGTAAAATAATCTTATCAAAGAAATTTTTCTTCCAAAGATAAAATGCATAAGGTTTCCACAGAACCCATGATAAATTCTTTTCTCCTTTTTCATATCTTATAATTAATTTTTTCCACCAAGGAATATCCCAAATTTTTTTATCAAAAACTTCACTATCTTCTAAATATTCGTTAAGCTTAATTGATAATTTTTCAAACCAAATATCTTGAGGAGGTAAAAAACCTTGTTTATCTTTTCTATTCAATAGTTTTTGAGGCAAGCGTTCCCCAAAACTTGTTTTAAGAATATTTTTTGTATTTAAATTTTTAAGGAATTCACTTTCATCAATCAAATATGTGTTTTTATGAAGCTTTTTATTGAGATAAGGTAATCTATTTTCAACAGAATGTGCCATAGAAATTCTGTCACCATACCTTAACAATACTTGAAGAAAGCCAAAGAAAGTATCATCTATTAGTTTGTTTTTTAGTTTTTGATCATTAAATATATTAGGAATTTTGTTAATTTGAATATTATTTATATATTTAAAATTGATACCAAATAAAAAATTAGATCCAATATTAAAAATCTTAGATATAACTTTTTTTAATTTAATTGGAATCAGGTGTTCAAAAAAAACTTTTTTTTTGAATAGCGCGTTAGGCATTGTTAAGTTAATTTTTTGTACTTGATCTTTAGAAAGATTTATATAATTAAAATATTGTTGATATCCTCCAAAAATCTCATCAGCTCCCTGCCCATCAATGATTATCTTAATTTTATTCTGTTTAGCAAATTCAAACATTTTCCATTGTGCATATTGGCTAAGTGATCCAACTGGCAGTTCTGAATACCAAGCTAAATCTTTGAGCTCATTTTCTATATTTTTATCATTAATATTACAGATTTTTATATTTAATTTATAATCTTTTTTAATCTCCTTTATAAAATTATCATCTTTGTTTTGTTCACTTCCAAACATTCCTGATAGGATGGTAATATTTTTGTGTGTTTGAAATTTATTTAAAATTGAAAACAAGTTTATTGATGAGTCTAAGCCACCTGAAAAAAAGATACCTTTTTTAACATCACCTCTTAATCTATGTTCTAATGATTTATCAAAAGTTTCTTGTATTTTTTTTATATACTCTGAACTTTTTTCAATATTTGATGATTTAATGTTTTTAATAGAAAAATAATTTTGAATTGAAATTTTAAATTTGTTAACATCTAAAATTCCAAATTCACCAGGCAGCAATTGCGAAATTTCATTGAAAACTGTCTCTCTGGTGTTGTCAAGTCCATAAGAGCTATCGTTCAAAAAATTTATAACTTTATTGATATCGTATTTAATATTTTTTTGAGAAAATAGAATTGGTTTAAATTCAGATGAAAACATGAAGTTATCATTTGTGAAAGAATACAAGAGAGGTTTTTCTCCAAATATATCTCTTGCAAAATAAATTAAATTTTTTTTCAGATCGTAGATACAAACAGCAAACATACCATCTATTTTTTTAAAAATTTCAGTCCCCCAATATTTGAAACCTTTTAAAAAAACTTCAGTATCACAATTAGTTTCAAATGCTATTTTTTCTTTTTTAAGTTCGTCTTTAAGTTCTATATAATTATAGATTTCACCGTTGAAGACTATGACCATTTCATCATATATCATTGGCTGTCTTCCATTACTGCTAACATCATTGATTGATAATCTTTGATTCGAGAGAATTATTTTTTCATCAAAAGATTTCCAATAACCTTGATCATCAGGTCCACGATGTTGCATTAATTTATTTAGATATTTAAAAGATTCTTCATCAATTTTATTCTTATTTGATACCGTACCTAATATGCTACACATAATTCTTTATAAAATTTATTTATGAATATAATAGTAATTAATTATTGTCACCCTAAAGCAAAGCATATTTGTGGACAAAGAGCATTAAATTTTAGTAAAGAACTATCAAAAAAAAATCACAAGGTCTGTTTATTAACCAGTGATTTTAATGTCAAAAAATCAAAAAAAATCAATGTTTACAATAAAAACTTTATACATTTCGCCTACAAGAGTTTTGAAAATAAAAAAAATCAAAGAATTATTAAAAATAACTTTTTAAATAAAATTAATATTGTTTTTAATTTCCTTTTTAAATCTGGGCAAAAACATAAATGGATAGAAGGGATTGATGAAAAATTTTATAGATTTATAAAATATAAATTTAAACCGAATTATATTATAGCAATTTATAGCCCAATTGATTGCATTTATGTAGGTGCTAAAATAAGTCGATTAACTAATGCTGAATTGATTTTAGATATTAAGGATAATTTCGTTGAAAGAAATGGTTTGTTTTTTTCATTATTTTTTTTAAATAAATATAGATTTATTAAAAAGTTTAGTTTTTTATCAAATAAATATAAGAAAGAATTTAATAAGCTTAGCAATAAAGGTGATTTAATAATAAGGAGTGGTTTAGACAATAATATTTTAAATAATTTAACTAAAAATTCAAACAAAGTTGGTATTCAAATAAATATTATTGGAAGCATATATCATAAAACTTATCTGAATGGCTTATTAAATATAATAAATAACTTCTCGTTGAAAAAAAATAAAAAAATTCAAGTAGTATATTTAGGTAACAATTTTTCTTGTTTTAAAGAATTTTTGAAAAATAAAATAAATATTAAAATTTTAAATAAAGGAATGGTTTCATATAAAAAATATTTTAGTGAAATTAACAATGCAGATTTAAATTGTTACATCAATCATAAAAAAACATTTCATACAAAATTTTATGAATTAATCTCACTTGGAAAGCCGATACTTTCATACCCATTTTCAAATTATGAGGAAAAAGAAATTGTTAAAAAATATTCTATACCTTTTTTTTCTGGAAATAATAAAAATGTATTAAATAAAATATTAGATGATGTATTAATTAAAAAAAAATTCAAAAAGGGAAAATTTATAATTGATTGGAAAGATGAAACAAATAAATTTCAAAAATTATTTAATTAAATATTTTAAATTATTGATCATTTTATTAATAATTTTTTTTAAAACAAATTTATCAAATGCAATGAATAATTTTGAAACTTTCTTTAAAAATGAAATTTATTCTAATAAAATATCACAACTTGAATTAGACAATATGGGTAATTTCTTCAAAAATCTAGATAAAGATTTTGATAATAGATTAACCTTTGAGGAATTAAATCAAAAGGATTTCATATATAAAATACAATCGAATAAATTTGAAAAATTTGTAAACGAAAAAAAATTTTATCCAAATTCTCATAATAGTTTTTTTGATAATAAAAATTTTATTAATTTTTTTAAAAAAAATAAAAATTTTTTTTATATTTCAGATAAAGACTTGGACTCTAAATTAGATAAAAGAGAGTTTTTGAACGCTTTAGTTACCAATTACCAGTTATTGAGTTTTTTAAATAGATTTCTTTATAGTCTAGATGAAAAATTTAATTATCATCAATATGATTTTTATAATGCAAAAATTAATTATTTTTTGTTAAATGAATTTTTAATTTTAAGAAATAATTTTATTTCAGAAGATATTGATTATCATCGAAACGACCAAGATAAAGATTACCTTTTTTATTATACTTTTTTAGATTTATATGAAATCGCTATCCAAAAATAATAATCTATATTCTTTTATAATTATATTAATATTTTGTTTTTTAATAAGAGGCCCTTTTTTTCAAATTATAAATAACGATCCAGACGAAAATAGTTATCTAATATTATCAAAATTATTAGCAGAGTATAATTTTATACTTTATCAAGATATTTGGTTTGATAAACTTCCATTGTCTGCGTTAATTTTTGAAAAAGGGTATTATATTTTTGGTGCTGATTTTGAAGCATACAGATTAACAGGGCTTTTATTTGTATTTTTTTCAGCTGTTGTAACTTTTAATATTTCTTACTTAGTTGTAAGAAAAAAAAATCTTGCATTATTGGCATCAGTTCTTTCTATATACATCCAAACTATGTGGTTTGGGGGTATAGGTTTTGTAACTGAGCATATAGTTATTTTATTTCTTAATTTGTCCTTATTTTTTTATTTAAAAAAAATTAAATACAATACTTATCTTTTTTATTTATTTCTATGCATGGCAGCACTTGTTAGGCAAAATATTGTGATATTACTTTTTTTGCTTTTAATATTTGAAAATTATAAAAAAAAAAATTTTAACTATTTTATAAGTTCATTTGCAACATGTATTTTAATTTTTTTTGTTAATTTTATTTATTTATACTTAAATTTAGGTTTAGAAAAAACTATTGATTATTTTATTATTTTCCCCTTAAATTATGCTGGACAATTTTCAGTATTATCAAATTTTTTAAATCTAATTGATAATGGAATTTTATATTTCGTAAATTTTAAAAATTACAATTATCAGGTTTTGTCTTTTTCAAAACATTTTTTTATTTTTTTAATTTTTTGGTTACCGTTATTTGTTTATTCATTTCAACTAATAAAACAAAAAAAAGTAGATGATAAAATAAATTTCATTTTTTTTTATATTTTAATACTTTTTTTTGTTTCTTGTTTTGGATGGAAAAGTGAGAAATATTTAATTATGGTTCTCCCATTTTGTATATATATTTTTGTCTATATTTTTGATTTAAATAAAAATAAATTTTCGAAAATTATTTACTTTTTTATCTTCTTTTTAGTTTTATCACAAACTAGCTTAATTTATTTAAAAAAACTTGTAACTAATCAGAGTAATAATTATGAAACTTCAAATCAGTATATGATTGTTGAGTATTTAAAAAAGAATTCGGAAATAGAAACAATATTTGTTACTCAAGATGGAGGATTAATTCATTATTTTTATGACAAAAAACTTTTACATAAAATGCTTAATTTGAATTATTTATTAAATGATAAAATTACAAAAAAAATATTCAACATGGACTCTGAAAAGTATATTAATCAAATTTTTTTAAATAAACCAGATGCTGTAATAAGGCCAAGAGCAAAAGAACACTATTTAAATAAAAAGGATGTTGAAAATATTGAATTAAATTTAAAAAAAAATTATGTCCTTTCAAAAACACTTTATGGATACAGGATTTATTTAATCAATAATTGATTTCAGTCTATATAGATATCCAATTTTTTTTAAGTCAAACATTTTCAACTTGTTATGATTACTTAAAAATCTGTCTAAAAAAGTCCAAAATGAAATACTAGATATTAATTTATTAGTTAGAAGGAAAAAAATTTTAAAGAAATTATTATAATAAAGATTGATTAGAGCACCATATTGTCTCTGATATAAAATTTTAAATTTATTATTTTCAAATATATTTTTCCATTCATTATTATTTTTTTTAATAAATTTTTTTAGATGTGAATCTTTATCAATTGCAACCACTATTTCAGTATTTTCATCGCTTAGATTTTTTAAGTTTTTAAACAAATAATTTAAAGAGTTTTCATCTGTGAACTCAATTACATTGCCAATAAATATAACGTCAAATTTTTCAAATTTTTTATTTTTTTTATCAGAGGTTAGGTCTAAACAAATATAATTTTCTGGTTTTGAAAATTTTGGCTTATAAATATTTTCATCGTCTATATCTTTAATATCTAAAACATAAACATTTTTATTAAAATTTTCAAAAAAATAAAATTCGTCTTTGTTTCCCAGTCCACAAATTAGTATTTTCTTGTCATTATTAATATTTGGAACAATTTCATCCAACATATTTATTAGTATTCTTTGAGTAAAATTCCATTTTTTTAAAAAATTATTTTTTATTGCATCAATTTTATTAGAATTAGGTTTAATTATTTTGTTAAAAGATCTGCTTTGAAATAAATTTGAAAAAATATGTTTTTTGTTTATACCAAAGTTTTTTTCAGTCAAATTTACTACGGAATAAATATTCAAAACTTCAAAAATAATAAGTGCCACACATATAGAAATCAACTGATAATCATCTATAAAAATTATTGCAATCAAGAAAGCAATAATACAGTTAACAAAATATTTTTTACTTAGACTTGTTATATAATTCCTACTGATTAAAAGTGTATTACTTGAAACATATAGGCTTCTCAAAAAAGCACTTAATGAAATTAATACTATTATTACGAATGGAGCGCTTATTTTATGTGAAGTCCAAATATCAATTATTTTTTGACCAAATATCAAAACAATTATTGACAAAAAAGTTGCTATGATGATTGTTATTTGAATATTTAATATAAAAAATCTAAAAGATTTTATTTTATCTTTTGCACCAAGAAGTTTTGAAATTTCTACTTTAATACTTGTATCGGTTATAAGTGAAAATTGAAGAACTATTCTGCACATTGTTGCTATCGTCGAAAACAAAGTAAGAGTTGTAGCCCCCAAGTATTTAAAAATTAAAATATTTAGAACTTGATTTAATGAAGAATTTGAAATTGAAAATAATACATAGGATAGAGATTTTTTCAAATTCTCTTTAATTTCAAGAATTGAAAAATAATTTAATCCCAATTTTATAAAATCAATATTTTTTTTAAAATAATAATAACAGTACAAAAATACAATTATCCTAAATATTAAAATTCCAAAAAAAATATTAACAAAATTAAATTCAATTAAAGCTAGAAAAATAATTAAAATTGTATCAATTAAAAGAGGTATAGAATAAAAAAATATATTTACATACGTTTTGCCAAGACATGTAAATACTCCTGAAAGAAAACTAGTTTGAAAATTAAAAAAAAATATCAAACAAATTAAACAAATTATTTTTAAAAACTCAAAATTAGATATATTTTTAAAAAATAAATAATTATATTGAATATTTAAATATCCCAATAGAATATAAATCAATGAAAAAGAGAATATAAGAAAAATACACAGAATTTGAGAGCTTTGAAATGTTGTATTTATTTCATCAATTTTGTTTTCGCCATATTTCAAATTCATCTTTATCAGAGACACTTGATAAAAACCTAAATCTGCGAATGTTAGTAAAGTTAAAAAACTGTACAATGTGATCCACTCACCAAATTTTTCAGGTCCCCAGATTAAAATTAAAACACTTATTCTTAGAATGTGAATTACAAGATCATTTATTTTAGAATAAGTATTAGCACCTGTTGAAAGAAAGATGTTCTTAATAATATTTGAATTAATCATCAAACAAGAATTCTATATTTTCTGATAAATAATTCCCTAAAACTTTTTGACCATAGTCATTCAAGTGGGTATCGTTTTGAATGAATAAATACTTATTCTGATTTCTTAAAATAATTAAAGGATTTACAAATATTATTTTGTTGATAATTAAAAAGTTTTCTAAATCGTCAATTAATTTATTTTTTATAATTATTTTTTCATCCATATTATAACCAAGTTCTTTGTAGTAATTAAAATATTTTTTATCAATCCAAGTTGAAGGTGGTATTAATACAAAAATACAATTTTTTGATATATCTCTGCAAGAATTATTTAGATAAAGTAGATTTTCTTTAAAATTTTTATAATCATTGAGCACTTGAGTGTTACTTAAATTGGCTAAATCAACATAAAAGTTTTGATTATAAATTGCTAAAAAAAGATCGTAGGGATTTATTGTATCATTTTGTGCTGACTTAATAATTTTATTTGATAATTTTTTTTCGTGACTTTCAATTTTATTATAACTCACAATTTTTTCTGTGACCAGCCGTTCTTTATTTGAAAAATATACCTGGCTTTTAAAAATTGGTAAATAATATTTTAGTGTTCTGAATGCAATATTTAATAATATGCTTTTTTTTAAAAAATTTTTAATTCCTTTCTTATTTTCTTTAATTAAATTACAACCATTATTATTTTTTTTTTTAAAAGGTATGTGACTTATATCGTTTCCTAAAAAAATACCAAATATCAATATATCTGGTTCCATTTTTTTTTTAACGAAGCATAAAGTGTTTAAATACTCATTCATATCGTCACCAGCATTTGCAAGATTAAGAAACTGATATTTTTGATGTTTATTAATATTTTTTTCCAATACTGAAAAATAGTTTTTTTTGGAATAATCTTTGTAAACTGTAAACGAATCTCCAATAGATAAAATTAGTTTTTTATCTTTATCAATAATAAAATTTTCATACCTTTTTTTTTGATCATCGTTTTTTTGAAAACTTAATTTATTCACGTGGTCAAGATTTGAAATTCTCAAAAGTATTTCAATTAAAAATAAACTTAAAATTATAGACGAAGCTAAAAGTATAAGATTTGATTTATTGATCATTGCTTAGTTGTTATTAACTGTTATTATATGAACATTGTATAATGCAACAATACAAATCATTGTCAAAGCATTCATAAAAAGCAAATGATAAAAAGAAATTTTACTAGAATTAGGATAATATTTATTTTGTTTATAGATAACATGAAATATTTGATGGATGTTTTTTTAAATAAACCTCATTTTTCTACGTATTTATACTCTAAACAAAATGATGTGAGTAAAATTTCAAAATTTGAGTCAATAATTAATAAACAAAAAATTTCTGAAAAAAATATAACCCTACTAGAAGTAGGTTGTTATGCTGGTCAATCAACAATAGAGTTTGCTAAAGTGTTAAGTAGCAAATTTAATGATTATCATATTTTTTGTTTAGATAAGTGGAAGGGATATTTTTCTCTTAAAGATAGCAAAACTAATTGGACTTACAGATATGTAAATAAAAATTTAAATAATGGCAATGTAAAAAAACTTTTTTTTCATAATATTGACAGTGCAAATATATCTAGAAAAATTACAACGATTGTTGGATCAAATGAAAAAATTTTAAAAATATTACCAAAAAATTACTATAATATAATTTATCTCGATGCTTCACATTATTATAAAGATGTTTTGAATAATATTAAGGACTGTGAAAAACTAATTAAAGAAAGAGGGATAATTATTGGAGATGATTTTGAGCTATCTTATAGAGATATTGATCAAGATTTTGCTAGAAAGAATCTTCATAAAGATTTTATTATTGATCCGATAACTAATTCTGGATATCACGTTGGTGTTACTGTTGCACTTTACGATTTTTATGGAGACAAAGTTTTTAAAGATGGAAATCTCTGGTATATAACCCACTAGATGATTGTAGATAAATTATTTAATAATTTAGATAAATCAATTTATTTATTAATATTATTACCTTTAGCTTCAGTAATTGGTCTTTTTTTTGTAAATTCTATAATTTTAATTATTTCAATTTCATATTTAATAAACTTAATAAAAACTAAAGATTTTGTATTTTTAAAAAATAAAAAATTTCAAATTATAATAATTTTTTTTATCTTAATAATAATTAGTTCAATATTTTCTGACTATTTTTTTTATTCAATAAAAAATTCATTGTCTTATTTAAGATTTTTATTTTTTTTTTTAGCTTTAACCTTTTGGCTTAAGAAATATCCAAGAGTTTTAGAATACTTTATTTATTTTTATTTTTTTATATGTGTAATTTTAATGCTAGATATTGGTTTTCAAAATCTTACTGGAACAGATTTTTTTGGTTATAAAAAAGAGTTAAGCTATCGAAGCTCTGGTTTTTTTGGAGATGAATATATAAGTGGATCTTTTGCAATTAAAATACTTCCTTTATGTTATTTTATTTTTTTAATAAAAAAACAAAATTTTTTTAGGTATTTTTCAATATTAGTTATTTTCGCTATTATAATAATGTCAGGAGAAAGAGCATCATTTGTTAGCTTTATTATTTTATTTTTAATTTTTTTGTTTTTTATTGATTGGAAGAAAAAACTTTATGCAGTTTTAATTGCTGCCGCGATTTTATTTATTTCATTTAAATATTTTTATAATTCTACCAATCAATTAGGTAGAATAACTGCAGGCCTCATCAAAGATATAGGCTTAGCCCATTTAATTTATGAAGAAAAAAATACAACTTTAAGTGAAATAGAAGAAGATAATATAACTCATAAAATAATAAAAAGCAGTCATTGGGCAGCTCATTATTATACGGCATATAATATATGGATTGATAATAAAATATTTGGCTCTGGAAGAAAGACATTCCGAATAGAATGTGCAAATGAAAAGTATAATAATAGAGAATATAAATATATTGATGGCAGGTGCTCAACTCATCCACACCACATGTTTTTAGAAATTTTATCCGAAACAGGGATAATAAGTTTTTTGATATTTTTGTTTATGTTGTTTTTTAATTTCAAAACTTTTAAAAAGAAAGATACAATTGTCTCATTTATTGCAATTTTTATGTTAATTAATCCATTTATTCCAAGTGGTAGTTTTTTTACTACAATAAATGCTTTATATTTTTGGTTTTATTTATCTTTAAGTGAAAATGATTTTTTCGAAAAAAAATATTAAATCTGTTTCAATTATAATTCTAAACTTTTTTGTGTTGGTTTATGTGATTGAGTTTGTTTTATTTTTGACACCCAATTCAATTTATGCAAGTTTTCAAAGCAAAACTAACTCATTCGACACAAGAATTAAGTTAGAAGTAATAAATGATTTAAGAAAAAAAAACAGTAATGTTTATCCTTTATACATACCATCATATTATTTAAATCGTAAAACTGAAAATCATTTATTTCCTATAAGTGGTGTAAGTGACTCTATAAACGTAGTATGCAATGAAACTGGTGAATGGTTTGTGTATAGTAGTGATGAATTTGGTTTTAATAATTCAAATAAAGATTGGAAAAAAAAAATTGATATTGCTGTCTTAGGAGACTCATTTGCTCTTGGGGAATGTGTTAATAATAATTTTTTAGAACTAATAAAAAAAAACACAAATAAAAATATTCTTAATTTAGGAGTCAGTGGTTCAGGTCCACTAATTCAATTAGCTATATTTAGGGAATATTTAAAAATACACAAACCAAAAAAAATAATTATTTTTTTCTTTTATAATGATTTCTATGAGTTTGAAAATGAAACAAAAAATATAGTTTTGAAGAAATATTTAGAGAATAAAAATTTTTCGCAAAAACTGATAATGCAAAACAAAAAAGTAGAATATATTAAGAAAAAAAGGTTAGATTTGGAGGAAGCAAATTTTAAAGAAGAGTCAATTTCGTATTCTTTATTGAAGTTTTTGAAAATCTCTAAATTTAGACAATTAGCAAATTTAACTTTAGATAAAAATTCAAAAAAAAAACCCAATTGTTCTGAATTTATTTTTAGAGATAACTACAATACAGATATAGTTCAAGTATACGACTCAATTAAAAAAGAAATTAAAGAAAATGGTGGTGAATTAATAATAATTAATTTACCGTCTTATTTTTCAATTTTTTGTAATAATTCTGATTTCGAAAATATGATTAGTAGTTTAAAAGATTTACTAGAATTGAAAAATATAAAATTTATAGATATGACAAATACTTTAAAAAATAAAAAAAATAAATTATTTGCATACCCATATTTTGGAAGCCATTATTCTAAAATAGGTAATGAAATTTTATTTAATGAATTGATAGATAAACTGAAAATAAATTAACTTCCTTATGAAAAATAAATTACAACTACCTACAAATCGTAATTTTGGGATAGTATTTTTTGTGTTTTTTTTAATTATTTCTATATGGCCACTTTTTTATGTTGGTGAAATTAGACTTTGGTCAATTTTCATAGCATTAATCTTTTTAATTTTAGGTTTAATAAACTCAAAAATTTTAACACCATTAAATAAACTTTGGTTTAATTTTGGATTATTTTTAGGCAAGATAGTATCTCCGTTGGTGATGGGAATAATATTTTATGCTGTAGTAACACCTACAGGTATATTATTGAGATTGATTGGAAAAGATATATTAAGTTTAAAGTTTAATAAAAAAAATTCTTATTGGATTAAAAAAGACGACTTAAAAAGTAAAATGAAGAATCAATTTTAATATGAGTTTTATAAAAGAATTTTGGGAATTTTTAAAAGTAAGAAAAAAATACTGGTTATTACCAATAATTTTTGTACTTATTTTATTTGGAGGTTTGATTGTATTATCCCAAGGTTCTGCAGTAGCTCCATTTATTTATACTATATTTTAAAGTGACATCAATATTAGGCATCTCTGCATTTTATCATGATAGTGCAGCATGTATTCTAAAAAATGGAGAAATAATTGCTGCAGCACAAGAAGAAAGATTTACAAGAATTAAGCATGATCATAATTATCCTCATAATGCTGTTGAATTTGTATTAAAATATGCAAATTTAAAATTAAATGAAGTAGATCAAATTGTTTTTTTTGAAAAACCTTTTTTAAAATTTGAAAGATTATTAGAAACCTATGTTGCCTTTGCTCCAAAAGGATTTTTATCTTTTGCAAAAGCAATGCCTGTGTGGATTAAAGAAAAACTATTTCAAAAGAAACTTTTATTTAACCATCTAAGAGCTCATGACCAAAAATATGTTTCTGATAAAAATCTTTTTTTTTCAGATCATCATCTAAGTCATGCAGCCAGTGCTTTTTTCCCATCTCCATTCGAAGAGGCAGTTATATTAACAGCAGATGGTGTAGGCGAGTGGGCTACTACTACTGTCGCTATAGGAAAAAATAATAATTTAGAAATAAAAAAAGAAATTCATTTTCCCCACTCATTAGGACTTTTATATTCAGCATTTACTTATTTTACAGGTTTCAAAGTTAATAGTGGAGAATATAAACTTATGGGATTAGCACCTTATGGTTTTGCTATTTATGAGGATAAAATAAAGAAATTAATAGACATAAAAAATGATGGTTCTTTTAGATTAGATCAAAGTTATTTCAATTATTCTACTGGTTTAACAATGACAAATAAAAAATTTGATAATTTATTTGGAAAAAAACCCAGAAACCCAATTAATGAAGAGATTACTCAATTTCATATGGATATTGCCGCATCAATTCAAAAAGTTACAGAGGAAATAATGATTAAATTAGTTAAAGCAATTAGAGATGAATACAATATTAAAAACTTATGTTTAGCAGGTGGTGTAGCTCTAAATTGTGTGGCTAATGGAAAAATTCTTAAAGAAAAAATTTTTGAAAATATTTGGATACAGCCTGCTGCAGGTGATGCTGGCGGATCTCTAGGAGCTGCTTTAGCGTTGTGGCATATAGAAAACTCTAACAAAAGAATAATTAATACAAATGATGACATGAAAGGTTCATATTTAGGTACCGAATTTGATCAGAGAGAGATTGAAACAGAGCTAGCTTCTCTTGGTGCGAATTTTGAAACCCTAAATTATGAGGAAATGATAGATAAAGCCTCAGATTATTTATCAAACGAAAAGGCTATTGGTTGGTTTCAAGGTAGGATGGAGTTTGGTCCTAGAGCATTAGGGGCAAGATCAATTCTAGCAGACCCAAGATCAGATAAAATGCAAAAAAATCTAAATTTAAAAGTGAAGTTCAGAGAAAGTTTTAGACCCTTTGCTCCATCAATACTAAAAGAAGATTTAACTAAGTGGTTTGATATTAATGTTGATAGTCACTATATGTTACTAGTTGCAAATATTAATTCAGATAAAAAAATTGAAATGACTGAGAACCAGAAAAAACTTTTTGGTATTGATAAGTTAAATATTAAGAGATCTGATATTCCAGCTGTAACACATGTTGATTATTCAGCAAGAATTCAAACAGTAACGAAAAATAAAAATAAAAAATTTTACGATTTAATTTCTAAGTTCAAAGAAAAAACAAATTGTCCAGTTTTGGTAAATACTTCATTTAATATCAGGGGAGAGCCTATTGTAAACTCTCCTACAGATGCATTTAAATGTCTAATGGGCACCAACCTTGACTATCTTGTAATTGGCAATTGTATTTTAGATAAAAGAAAACAAAACCCAAAATTTTTAAAAGAATATAAAGATAGTTTTGAATTAGATTAGTATAATTATTTAAAGTTTAGAGTTAAAGATTTTATTTTATTATTACAAAGTACAACGCATACTATGAGCTTAAATACTTTATTGCTCAACAAAGCATAAATTTATATAATAATTCATAAATAAATTTTAAATTAAAAATAAAATATGAAAAATATTATAGTTGTTACAGGTGGTGCAGGATTTATTGGTTCGAATATGATTAATCATTTGTTATTGAAAACAAATAAATACATAATAAGTATTGATAATTATTCTACAGGTTTAAAAAAAAATCATATTAAAAACACAAGAGTAAAATATTTTAAATCAGATACTAAAAATATTTCTAAAGAATTGTATAAACTTAAAAAAAAAATAAGTGTAATTTTCCATTTTGGAGAGTTCTCAAGAATATATCAAAGCTTTTTAAAAATGAATGAATGTATAGAGTCAAATCTTATAGGATCAAATGCTGTCTTTAATTTTTGTCTTTCAAATAAAATTAAATTGATATATTCCGCAACTTCAGCATCAATAGGAAATAATGGATCAGATAAAAATTTATCACCATATGCATTCACTAAAGCCAAAAATCTTGAAATGTTAGAAAACCTGAAAAAATGGTTCAAATTTAAATATGAAATAGTTTACTTTTATAATGTTTATGGACCAAAACAAATTTGTAAAGGAGACATGGCAACAGTAATTGGCATTTTTGAGGATCAGTATAAAAAAAATAAGCCACTAACAGTTGTTAAACCTGGCACTCAAAAAAGAAGATTTACTCACGTAAATGATACTATAAAAGTTTGTTATGAATCCTGGAAAAATAATAGATGTCTACATTATAGTATTTCAAACAGGAAAAGTTATAGCATTATTAATGTAGCAAAAATGTTTAATACCAAAATAAAATTTTTGCCGTCTAGACCAGGTGAAAGATATGCTTCTGCCTTAACAAGCATGAATTTATCTAATAAAGTTTATAAAAAGTTTGGATCTACTCAATTAAAAGATTATTTAAAAAACACCATTAAACAAAGATAATTGAATATAATTTCATTGTTTACAATATTAATTTAAAGGATATAACACTTACGCCGGTGATTATTGCGTAGGTGTTATACCCGATCCCATTCCGAACTCGGAAGTCAAGCCCTTCTGCGCCAATGGTACTTTGTCTTAAGACATGGAAGAG
>MDTG01337687.1_pt1 | contig 24825 bp, 24 predicted proteins | sample 811421 | NCBI WGS metagenome assembly MDTG01 (sample SAMN05326645, study PRJNA326480) | marine metagenome | isolation source: seawater | place: Pacific Ocean: South East | collected 2011 | reverse complement strand
TCTTTTTTTAAGTAATTCACATAAACTTGTTTTATAATAAACAAGTGAAAACTTTTAAAACCAACTTTAACAGATCAAATATTTTAGAAAGCTCCCACACTATTAAGATTTTGATAAAAAAATTAAATGGTGAAGTTCTTCTTAGCTCTGGTAATGATGAAGACTATATATATCCAAGGTCTTCAGTTAAAATTTTTCAAGCCATACCATTTGTAAAATCTAATGGAATAGATTTTTTTAAGCTCAATTCAAAAAAAGTTGCCTTATCTTGTGCATCACATAGAGGTGAAAAATTTCATTTAAAAGAATTAGAAAGCTGGGTTAATAAACTTAAAATTAAAAAAGAAAGATTAATGTGTGGCATTCACAATCCTTTAAATAGTGACGCCTCAGAAAATTTATTTCGTTCAAACAAAAAGGTAAATCAACTTCACAATAATTGTGCCGGTAAACATTTGGGAATGATTACAAGCTGTGTTATGAAAAATTACAGTTTAAATAATTATTTAAATTTTGAGCATCCATATCAGGTAGAAATTAGAAAAGTATTTGAAGAATTTTCAAATAATAAAATAAAAAAAAAGAATTATGGTATTGATGGCTGTAGTGCACCACAATATGCATTTAAGATCAAAGACGTTGCACAAATGTTAATTAATTTAATAAAAAGTTATAACTTAAATTTTCAGTTCAGTAATGAGGTTATAAAATTAATAGACTCAATATTGCAAAATCCTAAATACATAGGAGGCACAGATAGTTTTGATACTAGATTGATGTCACTAACGGGTAAAAAAATATTTTGTAAGGGGGGTGCTGAAGGTGTCTTTCTTTTTATTGATTTTTCAAAAAAAATTGTTGGCGTAATTAAAGTTGTTGATGGTAATGAAAGACCAATTCCTTATGTTGTTCATAGTTTATTTAGAAGGTATAAAATATTGAACCAACTAGAATTAAGAAAAATAAATTACTATTATAAATCAGTTCTTTCAAATCATGCTAATATTTCGATCGGATCTGTAAAAACTAATATATAGCTAATCCAAGTAAAATTATAACAATGGATGTCAAAGGAATCCTAAGCAAAAAAAATATTTTTCTGTCTGAAGAATTATAATACATCAAAAAATATTCAAATATAAGCTGCAGAGCTAAACAAAGAATTAATAGTAATATTAATATATTTGGATTATAGTTATTTAAGTTAAGATAAATAATTATTGTAGAAATAAAACTAGGCGAGAATCCAAAAACTATTCTATTTTTAGGTAAACTAATATTAATATTCCAATACATAGATCCTATGAAAACAAATATTAAGAGAGTATAATATATTAAAAAATTAATAATTAATTCTTCTTTTAATTGATAAAAAAAATATTTATCTATTATTATAAAAATAAAAGGAATTAATCCAGAGTATGAAAGCAAAACCTGTGTATTTATTTTTTGAAGCATTTATTTATGATAAATAGTCTGGATATTATTTCAATTGAAAATTTATTAAATAAAAAAATTATAAATAGCAAATTATTATCAGATTCCTTTAATATAAATTGTATCAAAATTACTACTGATGACAATATAAATTATATTGCTAAATTTTATAAAAGTAAAAGTAATGATTTTAATGCAATAAAATCAGAAACAAAAAATCTTTTATTCTTTGAATCAATAGATTTAAACTTTTTTCCAAAAGTATGTGCAAAAGATAACAATTTTTTAATTATGTCATACATTGATAATAACAGAAGTCTTCCAAATGAAACAAATAATGATTTTTTAAATGCCATAATATCTATGCATTCATTAACTTCAAATAATTATGGTTTTGGTTTTGATACACAGATAGGTGGCCTTAGACAAAGTAATAATGAAGGTGCAAATTGGGTTGATTTTTATAGAGAAAAAAGATTAGGCTATATATTCAACCTTATAAATTCATACAAACCAATGGAAAATATTATAAATGAAAAAATTGAATTTTTATTAAAAAACTTAGAGAATTACATACCGAATAATCCAAAGATTTCACTTTTACATGGAGATTTGTGGGAAGGAAATATTTTGTTCTTAAATAAAAATTTTTCAGGCTTTATTGACCCTGGTTCTTTTTATGGACACAACGAAATGGAAGTTGCTTATCTAAGATGGTTTAATCCAAAATTTATTGATAAGAATTTTTTAGATAAATATAATGAGAAGTTTAATATAGATAACGAATATTTAAAATATGAAAATATTTATCAACTTTATTATTCTTTACTGAATGTTTACCTTTGGGATAGATCTTATGTAAATGACGTATATGACTTGTTACATAAGATAAAGTTTTAAAGCTTAATAAACATAACTATAGCTTAAATTGGTGAAATTTATACGCAAGGATTTGGGTCTGAAAGATGAATTTCTTCAATTTCTTTTAAGATTTCTTCAGTCAACGTAACATTTATACTATCAATATTTTCCTTAAGCTGTTGCATTGTTGTTGCTCCTATAATGTTACTTGTTACGAAAGGTCTATCATTTACAAATGCATTTGCAAATGTTGACGGAGCTATTCCATATTTTTTAGCTAGTTTAAAATATGACTCAATTGCCAATTCTCCTCTCTTTGTATGATGCCTACTGAAACGTCTTGGCCAAATAGTATATCGCGCATTAATAGGTTTTTTATTTCCAATGTATTTTCCGCTAAGGCGTCCACCAGCTAAAGGGGAGTAAGCTAATAGACCACATTTTTCTCTTATAGAAACCTCAGAGTTAGCTATGTCAAATACTCTATTAACTAAACTGTATACATTTTGGATTGAAACCATTTGAGGTAAGTTTTTTTCCTTCGCAATTTGCAAATATTTCATAACACCCCAAGGAGTTTCATTAGATAATCCAACATAACGTACTTTGCCAGACTTAACTAACCGATTTAAATTTTCTAATACCTCTTCTATTTTTGTCCATTCATCTGCAGGATCAAATTCAAAATCAAGAACTCCAAATTTTGGAACTTTTCTTTCTGGCCAATGAAGTTGATATAAATCTATATAATCAGTTTTTAGTCTTTTAAGACTGTTATCAATTGCTTCATCTACATTTTTCCTGTCAAAACCAAGGGTGCTCGCCCCACCTCTAATCCAACTTAAATCGCCTTCTGATTTTGAAGCTATTTTTGAAGCAAGTATTACTTTTTTTCGATTTTTTCTTTCTACTAACCAATTGCCAATTATTTCTTCAGTTTTACCATATGTTTCTTTTCTAGGCATAACTGCATAAAGTTCTGCTGTATCAAAAAAGTTTATACCCCTTTCTAAAGCGTAATCCATTTGTTCAAAGCCTTCTTCTTGGCTATTTTGTTCACCAAATGTCATCGTCCCCAAACAAATTACGCTGACGTCAATGTTTGTATTTCCTAATTTTCTATACTTCATACTATTTTTTTAAAATGCCTTGAAATTAACTAATTTATAGCGATATTAGTATATATTAAAAGGAGAAATTATGGCTTTAGACTTTAATCAAAGATCATTTACTAAGTCGGTAGATCAAACGGCAATTGATGAAGGCTTGAGAGCATATATGCTTAAGGTCTACAATTATATGACAATTGGCTTGTTGCTTACTGGCTTTATAGCTTATTTTTTTGGTAAGGCATCGATAGTTACAAATGATATGGGTCAAATAGTAGGTGTTACACAAGTAGGTGCTTTGCTCTTCGGTTCACCTTTAAAATGGTTAATTATGTTAGCGCCGTTAGGTTTTGTTTTTTATCTAAGTGCTAGAATTAATAAAATGTCTGTATCAGCTGCTCAAATAACTTTTTGGTTATTTGCAAGTATAATGGGCCTTTCTTTAGCCTCAGTTTTTATTGAGTTCACACAAACATCAATTGCAAGAGTTTTTTTTATAACTGCAGCAACTTTTGGTGCAATGAGTTTATATGGATATACTACAAATAGAGATCTAACTAAATTAGGTGGCTTTTTGTTTATGGGCTTAATAGGCATTATTATTGCTAGTGTTGTAAACATATTTGTTGGTTCATCAGCTATGCAATTTGCAATTTCAGTAATTGGTGTATTAGTTTTTGTTGGACTAACTGCATATGATACTCAGAATATTAAAAATATGTACTATAGTGGTGATAGCAAAGAAATAGGATCAAAAAAAGCACTCATGGGAGCTTTAAAGTTATACTTAGATTTTATAAACCTATTTATACTTTTATTGCAATTATTTGGTCAAAGAAGATAGATAAATTTAAGCTTATTGATATAGTTGACCCAGTCTTTTAAAGACTGGGTTTTTTATGAATTCATTAAATGAAAAAATTAGTGAAATAATAACTTTATATAATAATAATAATCAGACTGCAGCACTAAAAGCATTAGAAGAAATTATTTCTAATAACAAAGACAATATTGATTTAGTGGTATTATTTTTAGAAATGTGCCTTAAAAATAATCAGATATCAAAAGCTATTGACTCATATAAAATTTTAAATAATTTTAAGCATATTAACAGGCATATACTTGAAAAAATATATCCAATTTTTTTAGAAAAAGGTCTTTTTGATCATGCCAATGATTTAATAGATAGATTATTAAAATTAGATAAAAATAATTATAAGGCACTGAGAGATAAGGCTTTCATTTTATTTCAAAAGGGTAATTTAACAGAAGCAAAATCTTATTCAGAAAAAATACAGGATAATTCTTTAAACGATTATTTTGCTTTAAATATTAGAGCGCTGATACTTATGAAAGAAAGATCCTACTTAAATGCAATTGATTTGTTAAAAAAGGCAATAAATTTAAACTCTGGCTATTTAGATAGTTATAATAATATTGGATTGTGTTTTTATGAATTAGAACAAATTGATGAAGCTTATTATTTTTTTAAAACAGCTTTTAAAATTAATCCTAATTATACCAACACATTAATAAACATATGTAATATTTTAAGTTTAAGAGATAAGAATCATTTTGCGATAAAGTGCTATAATAATATTATTAAGAAAGAACCGCATAATAAAAAAGTAATATCAAACTTGGCTATTGCTTATATAAGGTCAAAAGACAAAAAAAACTCTGACATTTATTTTAGTAAAGCTTATGAAAACAATAAAGAAGATTATGAACTACAATATGCGTATTCTTCGTTGTTATTAAATTTAAATTATTTCAAAGAAGGGTGGAAATATTTTGAATCAAGACTTTTATTAAGAAAAAGTTATAAAATTATAAAAAACTATGAGAAAATTAAACAAAAATTATCAAATACGAAACATCTTAAAAATAATGATAAGATTTTAATAATCAGAGAGCAAGGCTTAGGTGAAGAAATTCTTTTTAGTGGTATATATAAAGAAGTTATAAATAAATTTGATGTTACAATAGAGTGTGACAAAAGATTATTAAATATTTTTCAAAAATCATTTAACAAAAAAGTTTTTTGCGAAGAGGGTTCAATTACAAACAATAACGCAAAACTTAATAATTACAATAAAGTAATTTTTGCAGGTTCAATGTTAAAATTATTTCGTTCAAATATTCAAGATTTTAAAAGTAGAGATGATTTAAAAATACCAGAAGAAAAATTTAATACTTATAAAAAAATTTTTGCAAAATATAATCAAAATCTAAAAATCGGTATTTCATGGAGAAGCATAATTAACATTTATGGAAAATTAAAATCAATTGAATTTACTAATTTTGAACCATTTTTCGAAGGAAATAGGACTATATTTAATCTACAATACAAATGTACACAAGAAGAAATACAATTAATAAAATCTAAATATAAAAATTTCGTAAATTTTGAAAATTTGGATTTATTTAATGATATTGAATCTACAATGGCAGTTCTGAAAAATTTAGATGTTTTTATTACAGTTAGCAATTCAACTGCCCATATTGCAGCATCTTTAGGAGTGAAAACAATCATTCTGTGTCCCAAAAAATCTACTACTTATTTTTATTGGGATACAAAAAATGAAACATCAATATGGTATAAAGATGTATTAGCGATTTCAATTGAAAATTCATTTAAAAAAACAATAGATAAAGTTAACTATATATTAGATAGATTTAATGACTGATTTTAATAAGATTAATAAAATAATAAAAGATTACAACCATGGCAAAAAGGACATTGCTTATAGTAAATTAAAAAAAATTTTTATTAAAAACCAAGACAATAACAAAATTAGATACAATTTAGCAATTATGGAACAAGAATTAAATCTAAATGTTGAAGCAAAAAATAATTACAAATATTTAATTGAAAGTGAAAATAATCATAAAGCAATGATAAATTTATATAACATTTATATAAAAGAAGAAAATTACATTGAAGCTTTAAATTTAGTAAATAACATTTTGAAAATTAATAAAAATATTTTACCATTATACCAGGATAAAGTTTTTTTGATTTACAAACTGAAAAGATATGAAGAAGCAAGAAAGCTTTGCAATACTCTAATTAAACAATATCCTAAAAATATTAACTACTATAATATAATTGGTCTTTGTTACTTAGAAATAGGTGATTTTGATAATTCAGAAAAATATTTAAATACAGCATTAGCAATTGAAAAAAATAATATACAATTGCTCAATTCTCTTGGAAGACTGAACCATGAAAAAAGAAATAGCAAAAAAGCTGAAGAGTTTTTTTTAAAAGCTCTAGATATAGATAGTAATTCTTACCAAGTAATAAATAATATTGCAGGATTTTACAGAGAAGAAGGAAAATATATTAAGGCTATTAATTATTATAAAAAATCACTGTTAATAAATCCAAACAGTCCCTCAATAATAAATAACCTCGCAAAAACTTATTTTGATATTGGGAAAACTGATGAAGCTAAAAAATATTGCTTAAAAGCATTATCTTTGAATCAAAATGATGGGAATATTAAAAAAATATTATCTTTTATTTACTTAAAAGAACAAGACTTTGAAAAAGGTTGGGATTATTTTGATGGTAGGTTAAATCTTTCTGACTTTGTAGAAAAGAATAAAACTATAAATTTGCTTAGAAACAAAATAATTAAAGGAAATAATTTTAACAAAGATGACAGTATATTGATACTTAGGGAACAAGGGATAGGTGACGAAATTCTTTATGGAACTATGTATGAAGATGCTCTAAATACATGGAAAAATGCAATTATAGAATGTGATAAAAGATTATTGAATATTTTTCAAAATAGTTACAAAAAATATAAAGATCGATTTATCAACTTAGGAACAATATCAGAAAATGAAGAAAAAATAAAAAGATATAAACATGTTGTTTATGCAGGAAGCCTAGGAAAGTATTTTAGGAGAACAAATAAAGATTTTACACAAAAACTATTTTTAAAACCAAATGATAATTTAGTTAAACATAGTAAAGAAGAATTAGATAAATTTAAAAAAGAGTATAACATTGGCATATCATGGAAGAGTCAAAAAAATAGATATGCTAATGAGAAATCTTTGGAATTAGTAGATTTAATAAATGTTTTTAATACTAAAAATTGTAATTTTATAAACTTGCAATATGGGGATACCATGCAAGAAGTTGATGACTTTAATAAAAAAAATAACCTTGATTTAATTACTATTAAAAACTTTGATATATTTAATGAAATTGATAAACTTGCAAGCATTCTATCTTCATTAGATCTTTTTATATCAGTAAGTAATAGTACTGCTCACCTTGCTGGTTCATTAGGAGTTAAAACGATTTTAGTTAAACCAATCAATCACGCACTTTTTCACTATTGGAATTATTCTGGAGAGAAAACACCTTGGTATAACTCAATAAGATTAGTTGACAAAGAAAAAATAATGAATGAAAAAAACTTAGTCAAAGATAGTTTAGGAATCTAAACTATATTTCTTTCCAATATATTCATCTCTTTCATTAATCCATTCATTTGCATATTCTACGTCTTGCCATTCAGAAAACCATGGGCCTCCTCTTGTATAATGAACTGCAAATGGACTAGAACTGTTGTGGCCAGAAGTCCAGCCTTCTAACCAATTCCATCTTTCATCTAATGAACCTATCTCTTCATCACTACACCACTTAAATTGATGTAAATAAGCTCCTGATTCACTATTAACTGCTTCTACTGTAAGTTTTTTTGTACTTGGATGAGAGCAATTAAATAGTATAAAACTTGACCAATTCTTTCTTGGATAGATTGTTTGCTTTTGTCCATCCATTTTATGTTTTTCTTTTGGAGTGTAATCATGCTGAACACAATATAAGGCTTTAGAGTTATCTAGGTTATCAGTTAGTTTAACTACATCATCTAAAAAAATAAAATCACAATCACAGAATACCGCCCAGCCTGTGTAATTCATTAACTTGGGTACTAGAAATCTAGAATATGTAAATTGGGTTGAAGCTAAGGGATCAACAGTTCTGGTATAAATTTTTTTTGATACAAGCTCATCTAATTTAAGAGAAATTACTTTAACTTTTTTTGATGATCTTTTAATTAATGAATATTTACATACCCTGTAAGCAATATCTTCTTTAGGATCATATCCAATAAAAAATTTTATATCCATTTAATTATATTCACTTTCTAGCATCTTTAAATTAGAAAAAACAAGAGAATTAAAATGCCCAGAATCAGATAAACTTTCCCAATTATCTTGAGACTTTTTTGTGATTTTACAGATCCATGTATTTTCGACATAAGAGTTTTCAGATCTGAGTATCCATGAATCACTTTTTTGTTTATCATTATTTTCACCCAGTTCTATATCAGCCATAAATAAACAAACTTCTTTTGTTGGGTTTGCACCAATTAGTCCTTCTATAGTTTTTCTAGCAATTTCCCAATTTTGATTATTAATGGCAAAATAAATAAGTAATTTTTTAGACTCTTCATTATAAATACTATTTTTGATAATTTGGTGTATAAAATTTATATCACCCAACTTATTGTCAATTATGATTTGTGTTATTACTAATCTAATAAGATAATTTGAATTTTGACTCCAATATTTCTTAATCATTTTTTTTAATAGAATTATATCGTTAGATTTAGCAATGAGCTCTAAATGCAATTTTACAAATGGTGGAAAATTCTTTTTAAAATCTAAGGCCTTTTTGATATATTTAATAGATTCTTTTAATTCAACATTTTCTTTAATTTTCGCTATTTCATAAAATCCTATTGATTTGTTTTCATAACACATGTTTTTATCAATTATTTTTTTTGAATAGGCTCTATCAGATATTAAAACTAATTGGTTCCAGTTCCTAGTCTTGGCCGCTATATAAATTAGTGTTTCGTAAAGCTTTTCAATAGAAGGATTTAAAGTAAACAATTTTTCACCATACAAAAATGCATGATGATAGTCTTGGTTTTTTAAATTATGCTCCATCAAACCTCTGTATCCAAGTGCCTCAGTTTTTTTTGATTTAATCATAGTTTCGTAAACCTCTGAAAGTTCAGGAAATTTTCTTTCAATTTTATAAACTTCAGACTTAAGAAGCAGTGATAAAGATGGGTCATCTTTTAAATATGCCGACATTTTTTTATGTGCTTTTATTGCATTTTTATTATCCTTATTTGCGATTGCTAGCATAGCCTCGATAAAATAAAAATAGCCTTTTTCCATTTTTTTATATTTATTTTTTAAAAAATAATTACTAACTGATAGTCGGGATTTAAAAAATAGATACATAAATAAATATAGACCAAAAAATATTGAAATTATAAATATAAAAAAAATGTTTGAAGAAAAAGAATATTTAAAATTTCTTATATCCAGGGAAATTATAAATGGATTAGTAAAAATAAATGTAAAAATTACTAATAAAATTAATAATTGAACAATAAAAATTGTTAGTTTGTAAATCATATTAAATCAGATAAATATTTTTTAAATTCAATATATTTTTTCATTTCTAGTGATGATAATGCAAACATCTTATCATATTCTATGATTAAAATTAAAGTCTTAAGTGCTTCTTCTATATTTCCTTTTTGTATATTTAATTTTATTTCTTTCATCTGCATAACTAAATCACTTGTTATTTTATTTTCAGAAGTTGGAGATATATTTACATAAGGCATTATAACCTTACTTAAAAAAGATTCTGGGTTTTGATTTATCATTATTTTTAAAGAATCATTTACCTCATTATCAAAAATTTCTATGAGATATTGATGACCCTTATAAGGAGATTTAGATAAAATTGATAATTTCTCAATATTGCTAAAATCTGTTTCATCTACAATTGTTGCTAAATATTCAAGTTCTTTTTCAAAATTAATATTATTTTCGTATTTTAATAATATTAAATTTACAATATCTACTTTATTTTCTTTCTTAAGTTCATTAGTTTTATTTGTATTTTTGTAAAGCGAGACATCTTTATTTTTTATATCTTTAATTTCTCTTGAAAGTTTTTCAAAATTTTTATTAAGATTATCTATACTCTTGTAAATTTTTTTATAATCTTCATTCGAACTCTTACTTGGTATAGTTTCTATATATTTGGTAATTTCAGACAATGATTTTTCATTAATTTTAACCTCGTTAAATATTTCGTTTATTAAGCTAGTATTTTTATTTATATTGATCAGTAACTCGTTATCCACAATTGATTGATTTTGAGAAACCATGCCTTCTTTTTGATAATTAACATAAAGAATATATAAAGACACAAATAGACATATCAAAAGTGTAAAACTAATCCCAAATTTTGAAAATAGATATAAACTTTCAAAAATTTTTTTCATATGTTTTTTTAACATTATTAGTTTGTTGTTTCACAGAAGAAAATGTTGTAGTGGAAATTGTGCTTGTTTTTGCTTGTGAAACCTCGTGTGATGAAACATCAATCTGTCTAATGGAAGATAGTAAAATTATTGGTCACATCGTTTATTCTCAAGATATTCATAAAAAACACGGTGGTGTTGTTCCAGAGTTGGCCTCTAGGTCACATCTAGATAAATTACAGCAAATAACTCCAAAATTAATAGAAAAAATCGATTCTGACCTTAATAAAGTTGATATTTTCGCCGCTACATGTGGTCCAGGGTTAATTGGTAGTTTGCTAGTTGGTTCAACATTTACTAAATCTCTATCACTTAGTTTTAATAAGCCCTTCGTTCCAATTAATCATTTAGAAGGTCACATTATGTCAACAAGCTTCAATAATAATATAACATACCCTCATCTTGTTTTGCTTTTAACTGGGGGGCACACACAAATATATTTAATGCATTCACAATATAAAATTCAACTTCTTGGAGAAAGTGTTGATGATGCAATTGGAGAAGCTTTTGATAAAACTGCTAAAATACTTGGACTAAATTATCCTGGCGGTGTTGAAATAGAAAAGGAAGCAAAGACAGGTGATGAAAATGCTTTTAAATTACCAAAGCCTTTACTCGACAAAAAGTCATTTAATTTTTCGTTTTCAGGAATTAAAACTTTTGTAAATGTTTTAGTTAAAAATAATTCATTAAATAAAAAGTTCATTAGTGATATGTCTGCATCCTTTCAAAAAACAATGTCCGAAATAATTAATTCAAAGTTAGAAATCAGTATCGAAATGCTAAAAAAAGAAGGTGTCAATATAAAGTCTATTTCAATTGTTGGTGGTGTTGCTAACAATAAATATATAAAAGGGAAATTAAAGAATATGTTTTTTGATAAAGAAATAAGTATTTTATATCCTATTAAAGAAATGATGGGTGACAATGCGGCTATGATAGCATGGGCATGTATAAATAATTATAATAAAGAAAAAAATAATATTCACTTTAAACCACAAGCAAGAATGAAAATTGTGTAATTAAAAAATTTAATGAAATATTGGTTATTAAAATCTGAACCAAGTACCTGGTCTTGGCAAAATCAAATAGATGAAGGAACATCGATGTGGGATGGAGTTAGAAATTATCAAGCACGAAATAATTTAAAAAATATGAAGAAAAACGATCTATGTTTTTTTTATCACTCAGTATCAGAGCGTTCCATAGTAGGTATTGTGAAAGTTGTTAAAGAGTTTTATCCTGACCCAACAGATAATTCGGGTAAATTTGTTGTTGTAGACGTAAAACCAATAAGAAAATTAATAAACCCTGTCTCCTTGGATGAAATTAAGAAAAAAGAAAATCTTCAAGATATAGCTTTATTGAAACAAAGTAGATTATCTGTAATGCCCTTAAAAAAAAGGGAATGGGATACAATAGTTAAAATGTCTATGTAAGTATTATTACAAATTTATTAGTTGAAATTTATTTATTTTAGAAATACTCTAAAGAAATGAAAATCAAAGATCAGTGGAAAAATGAAGCAAAAATAAACTCAGATCAGTATTTATCAATGTACAAAAAATCATTGGATGAAGGAGATGTTTTTTGGAGTGAGCAAGCTGACAGAATTGATTGGTATAAAAAATTTACTAAAATAAAAAATATAAAATATTCAAAAAATGATGTTGATATTAAATGGTTCGAAGATGGTATTTTAAATGTTACCTACAATTGCATAGATAGGCATGCAGAGAAAACTCCCAACAAAACAGCAATAATTTGGGAGGGCGATGATCCCCAAAATACTAAAAAAATTACCTATAAGGAATTGTTAAAAAATGTTTGCATGGCGGCAAATGTTCTTAAAAAAATTGGAATACAAAAAGGGGATAGGGTGACCATTTATTTAACAATGATTCCTGAATTAGCATATATAATGCTTGCTTGTGCAAGAATAGGAGCTGTGCATTCAATTATTTTTGGTGGTTTCTCATCTGAATCTATAGCTGGAAGAATTCAGGATTGTAATTCAGAATTTATAGTTACTGCAGATGAAGGGGTAAGAGGGGGTAAAACCATACCACTTAAAATAACAACTGACAAAGCATTGGAAAAATGTCCAAATGTAAAAAAATGCTTAATTATTAAAAGGACTAATAATGAAATATCTTTAGTTAATAAAAGGGATGTTTTTTTTGATGATTTAGTTGATGATGTTAGTGAGTTTTGTGAACCTGAAAAAATGAATGCTGAAGACCCTCTTTTCATACTTTATACATCTGGCTCAACAGGAAAACCAAAAGGTGTCATGCATACTTGCGCAGGATACATTGTTTATGCATCAATAACACATGAGTACATTTTTAATTACAAAGATCCCGATGTATATTGGTGTACTGCTGACATAGGCTGGATTACAGGACATAGTTACATAATATATGGACCTCTTTCAAATGGAGCGACAACTTTAATGTTTGAAGGAGTGCCAAATTATCCAGATTACTCTAGGTTTTGGGAAATAATTGACAAACATCAAGTTAATATTTTTTATACTGCACCTACAGCTATTAGAGCACTAATGCGTGAAGGGAATGATTTTGTAACTAAGACAAGTAGAAAATCTTTAAAGCTTCTTGGGACTGTAGGTGAGCCAATTAATCCTGAAGCTTGGAAATGGTATTTTGAAATACCTGGAAATTCAAATTGCCCTATAGTTGATACATGGTGGCAGACAGAAACTGGGGGGATATTGATTTCTCCACAAACAGGAGCTATAGAGTTAAAGCCAGGCTCAGCATCAAAACCTTTCTTTGGAATTGAACCATGTATTGTTGATAAAAATGGCAACGAGTTAGAAGGCGAATGTGAAGGAATGTTATGCTTAAAAAGATCTTGGCCTGGACAAATGAGAACGGTTTATGGAGATCATGAAAGGTTTATAAAAACTTACTTTTCACAGTTTGATGGTAAATACTTTACTGGCGATGGTTGTAGGCGTGACAAAGATGGGTATTATTGGATTACTGGAAGAGTAGATGATGTAATTATAGTTTCTGGTCATAATCTAGGTACTGCTGAAATTGAAAGTGCTTTTGTTTCACATCCTAAAGTTGCTGAAGCCGCAGTAGTTGGATATCCTCATGATATTAAAGGTAACGGACTTTACTGTTATGTTTCGTTAAATGCAGGAGAAAATTACACAGAAAAATTAAATGATGAGTTAAAAAAAGTAATTAGAGAAAAAATAGGACCTATCGCTACACCTGATTATATTCACATTTCTAACGGACTACCCAAAACAAGATCAGGTAAAATTATGAGAAGGATATTGAGAAAAATCGCCTGTAATGATTTTGAGAACTTAGGAGATATATCAACTTTAGCAGATCCAAATGTTGTTGATAATTTAATAGAAAATAGAAAAAATAAGTAATTATTTACCGTGGCTGCCAATGCTTAAGGCATCTTGGCTCGTAAATATTTGCAGCACCCACAACTGTTCTTTCTCCGCCCTCTTTTTTTCTATAAGTTTTAGTAGCTTCCATACCACATACATTGCAAAAACCATAAATTTTAGTTATCTTATCAGATAGACCAAGTAACATTGATGAAGTTTCCCATGGCTTACCCCTAGAGTCCTGATCGAGTCCTGCACAAAAAACATCAATGCCAGAGTTCAAAATTAATTCAACATTTTCAAGTGTATCTTTTGTTTGCATGAATTGAATTTCGTCTAAAAAAAGGACGTCAACATTATCTTTGTTAAATGTAAAATTTTTATGAGCGTGGTCCCAATCTTTCATTGCAAAACATTCATGGCTTAAATCATTGTGAGTTATAATTTTTTGACTAGAATATCTATTGTCTATAACTGGTTTGATAACTACAATCTTCTTATTTTGATGTTTAGCCCAAAGAATTCTTTTTAATAATTCACTAGTCTTACCAGCAAACATGGCGCCAACTATTGTTTCTAGATTTCCTCTCATTTATTTCATTACTTTAAAGATTTATAGGTATAGTATATCATTAAAAAATAAAATCAAAATCTTAGTTGGTACTTTAATGAAAAACGGTTTTAAAACCAGGTTAGTTATTCATAAAATATTATTTAGAATTTATACTAAAGATTTCATTTTTAGTAATTCCATAATTCAAAAAGAAATTAATCCATTTGATCAAAGGGATAGAGCTTTTATTACTAATGTTGTACTGAGTAGTATGAGGAATCATATATTTATAGAAAAGGTAATTAAGAAATTTTTGAAGAAGAAAATGACTGATAAATTAAAAGTATTACTAATAAGTTCGATTACTCAATTGTTAATTATGGATATTAAAGAATATGCAGTGGTAAATACCACAGTTGATTTAGCAAAAAAAATAAATTTGCATCCAGGATTAGTTAATGCATTATTGAAAAATATTATAAATGAAAAAATAGAATTAAAAAAAATTAAGATAACATTTAAGGATTTGCCAATATGGTTAACTAAAAGGATAAAATTATCAAATACTAAAGATTATGATGATTTCTTAAATAATATAAATCGCATTCCTAAAATTCATATAGTTTTTAAAAGAAAAGATGAGATGAATACATTTCAATACAATCTAATTGAAACTAGTGAAAAATCTGGTTTTATAGAGGATCGGATCGATATATTTCAAGATAGATCTTTTGACAAAGGTGAGTGGTGGGTTCAAGATTTTTCGTCTTTTTTGCCATTATATCTTTTAGAAGAAGAATTTATAGGTAAAAAAGTTATAGATCTTTGTGCGGCACCTGGTGGAAAATCCTTTCAAATCTTAGCAAAATCAAATCAGATAACTCTTAATGATATAAATAAAAAAAAATTAGTGAGACTAAAAAGTAATTTAGAAAGATTAAACTATAAAGCAGAAGTTTTAAATGAAGATGCATTACATTTAAATGAGAAAAACAAATTTGATTTTATAATTTTAGATGCTCCCTGCACTTCAATAGGAACAATTAGAAAAAATCCTGATATTTTATTTAAGAAAAAAATACCATCTTTTGAAAAATTAATAGTTTTACAAAAAAAACTTTTAAAAAAAAGTGCTTCATTATTAAATAAAAACGGAATAATTCTATACATGGTCTGTTCCTTTTTTAATGATGAGTGTGAAAATCAAATCGAAAACTTTCTAAAAGAATATAAAAATTTCAAGGTCGAAAAATTCAATTTAAATAAGATAGATAAAAAATTGGAAAAAATAATATATAGAGGATCTATTAAAACACTACCAACAAAGATTGGTAATTATGAAATTGATGGTTTTTTTGCTACTTGTTTAAAAAGGATTGATAACTAAATAATGATTATTAGATTTTTATTTGTATTTATTTATTTAAAAATTTTTAGAAAAATTTATTTTTATAAATTTAAAGATTTAAATTTCAATAGAATTGATTTTACGAATTATAAATTGATTAAATCTTTCATATTTAAAGAAAAGTTTTATAACATAGACTTATTCTATGTGCATAGTTTTGATTTTTTGAATTATTCTAAAAAAATTGGTGGTGATTTTGGTATTGAGATTGGAAAAAAGAATCTATTTGCTTGGTATTTAAAGTATAGATATAAATTGCGTTTTCCATGGAATAACGACCTAACATCTAGAAGGTTAATAAACTTAATTTACAACTATGAGTTTATATCTTCATCATTAACAAAAGAAGAGTATGCGCTACTAAGCAGAATTATAACAGAACATGTCCAGAGAGTTATTTTTGAAATAAATAGAAAAAAATACAATGATATTACATCTTATGATCTAAAAGCTATTATATTGATAAGGTTGGGACAGAATAGAGTTAGTAACAAATTTTTGTTTTTTATAAATAAAGTTTTATTGAATCAAATAGATAATTTAGGTGTTCACAAAAGCTATAATTTATTGGAACATGCCAAATTTATAAATAATTTGCACGAAATAAAAAATATTTTTTTATATTTTAAAAAAGAAATACCAGAAGAGGTGAATACAACTTTAATGAACATGGATTCTATAATGTTACAATATTTTCATTTGGATGGTTCAATACCACTATTTAATGGATCAAATAATAATTACACAAAATTAATTTACTCTAATATTAATAAAGGTGAATTTTTCAGAAAAAGGGAATTCTTAAATACAGATAATGGAATTGCTTTCTACAGTGATGATAATAAAAAAATATTTTTTGATATTGTACAACCAAATAGAGATTCAGTAAGTAAAACACTTAGTGCGGGAACATTATCATTTGAATTTAGTGCTTTTGGAGAAAAATTAATTACCAATTGTGGCTCTCTTGAAAGTGCTGGAAAAAATCCAGAGTATTTGAGATATAGTGCAGCTCACTCCACAATAGTATTACAAAATACAAATATAAGTGAAATTAAGTCAAACAACCCTCATATAAAATTTCCTCAAAGGGTTTCTTTTAATAGTTACAATCAAGATCAACAAATATTATTTGAAGGCTCACATAACGGTTATGCTAATAAATTTGATAAAATTATAAAAAGATTGATTTGTCTAAATAAGAATAACTCTAAAATATTTGGTGAAGATTCAATAATATCAACAAAAAATAATAATACAAAAATAATTTACCATATAAGATTTCATATTATGCCTGATGTTTCTTTGAATCTCACAAATAATAAAAGAAATATAATACTTAGAACAAAATTAAATAATATTTGGATGTTCAAAGCAAGTTCTGAAGCTTCAATAGAAGATAGCTTATATGTAGATAATAATTTAACTCAGCAAATAAAACAAATAGTGATAAAGGGAGTTACAAAAAAAACCAAACATATTGAAAAATGGTCACTAGAAAAAATATAAAAAATAAATATGCATTAATTTCTGTATATAACAAAAATAAGCTAAAAAATATTTGTAAGAATTTAAACAATTTTAAATATAAATTAATTTCAACAGGATCAACAAAAGAAAAAATAATTAAATTAGGTTATGATTGTATTAGTGTATCTAGTCTAACTGGTTTTGATGAAATATTAGAAGGAAGAGTTAAAACATTGAATCCAAAAATTCACGGATCAATTCTTTTTGATCGAAATAAAGATAATCATATAAAAGAGTTCAATAAATTAAATGTTCCTGCGATAGATGTTGTAATTGTAAATTTATATCCATTTATTGAAGAATCAAAAAAAAATAAAAGTGAAGAAAAAGTTATTGAAAATATAGATATAGGTGGAGTTAGTTTATTACGTTCAGCTAGCAAAAATTATAAATATGTTACATGCATAAGCGATATTGAAGATTATGAATTTTTAGTGAAAAATTTAAAACTCAATAATGGAACGACTGATATTAACTTTAGAAAAAAAATGGCTTCCAAAGTTTTTAATACAACTAGTAATTATGACAAGTCTATTAGTAATTGGTTTAGTAAATTACAGAGTGGGGTTAACAAGAGTAAATATTTAAAATATGGAGAGAACCCACATCAAAAATCATTTATTACTAATAGTAAAGATCAAACTATTTTTGATTATCTAATCAGTGGTCAAGAAATAAGTTACAATAATATAATCGACATCGATAGTGGAATTAACTGCATTAATGAATTTACGGACCCAACATGCTTAATTATTAAACACACTATTCCATGTGGAGCAGCTAGTGATAGTAATATTGGTAATGCATTTTTGAAAGCATTTCAAAGTGACAAGAAAAGTGCTTTTGGTGGTGTAATTATTTTAAATAGAAAAGTGACCATACAATTAGCAAAAGTTATAAATAGATATTTCTTTGAAGTAATTGTAGCACCAGTTTTTACAAAAGAAGCTATTAAAATATTAAATAGTAAAAAAAATTTAAAGATCTTTCAAATTAAAAATAGTTCTAGTCCAAAGTATTCAGTACGTACAACTAATTTTGGTGATCTTTATCAGGAAGTAGATCAAATTAAAATTAATAAAAAATTTATTAAAAATGTTACTAAACAAAAGATAAGTAAAAATAGATTGGATGATATAATATTTGCACTCAAAATTGTAAGACATCTTAAATCAAATGCTATTGTTTTGTGCTATAACAAGCAAACTGTTGGAATAGGATCAGGACAAACTAATAGAATAGGTTCACTAGAGATAGCAATAAAAAATTTTAAAATGTATTTTAAAAATATAAAGTTTGTTTGTGCTTCTGATGGTTTTTTTCCTTTTAATGATGGATTAATGATTTTAAAAAAGAATAAATGTAAGATCATTGCACAACCTTCTGGCTCAAAAAATGACGATAAGGCAAAAATTTTCTCAGAGAAAAATAAAATTTCACTATTCTTTATTGAGAGCCGACTATTTAAGCACTAATAATGAAGAAAAAAATTCCAATTTATTTAAAAAAATTAATAAATGAATATCCAAAAATAATTAGTGGACGTAAAAATCTAGAAAAACAGCATCAAAGAATTTTTGAAACAATTAAACTAATTAATAAATATATTAATGATGGAGCTAATAGTCAAAATAAGTAATCCATTTCTGCATCTTATTCTCTAATTCTAAAATTTTATCATAATGTTTCCATTTGTTGATTGAGCTGTTATAAATTGGATTGATAACTTGCTGATAACTAGGTGTAGATATCTTCTCTCTATTTCTTGCAGTTAAAAAAAAATTTCTCATATCAGGTTGAAAATCAATATCTAAATATTGAGTAAGATTTTTAATAGTCTTGTCAAAATCATTAATAACATCTTCATATTTAATAAAATGAACTTTAATATTTAATTTTTTATTATAAATATCAAATAGCTCAAAGACTTCATTATAAAAATGAATTATATCCTCAATTTTGAGAAAGTTAAGCATTGCATCATTTATTTTGAAATAAGTAAAATAACAGCTTATTATTACATCACAGGGATGTCTTAATGCAAAAATAATTTTTGAGTCAGGAAAATTTATTTTGATAAAAGGTAATTCAATTATACTTAAAGGGAATTTATCTATAATTATTTTTTCTAAGTTATTTTCTTTTATATTAATTTGTGAGTAGTATTGCTTTGTTATTATATCTTTTTCAGCTTTACTAATATCAATTAAAGAATTTAGATCTTTATTATTATTAAAAAAACTTTTTCTACAGTTTAATAAATAGGGCTCTTCCTCCAATACAAGAGTTAATTTGTGGCTTCTTAAGACAGTATCCAAAAGAGTAGTGCCAGATCTAGGAAAACCAACTAGAAAAGCATTTTTACTAGATTTTATTTTTTTATCTGAATCAAACAAAAATTTATCTTTATTTTTTAAGTAAAAATTTTTGTAAGTATTTATTGTATTCAATACAGAATGTTTATTAAAATTTTTATTTGATTCTAAATTCAATAACAAATCATTTCTTAGAGAAACTGAATCAAATGCATTCTTATAATTTTTTAGCTTTTCATTATTTTTTGACTTTAGATTAAATAATCTTATTAAGTATGACTTATTATCTCTAAACAAGCTGACTAATTTATGGTTTTGAATAAAATTTTCAGATTCATTATATTTTTTTTGTCTATTTAATAACAATGATTCATAGAATAATAATACTTTTTTTTCTTCAGCATTTATAAATATTTTTTTAGCATTGTTAAGGTAAGCAACAAAATTTTTTAAGTTATTGGTACTTTCGTATAAATTAAGAAGGCTTATAAAAGATTGAAAGTGTAACTTATTAATTTTAATTGCTTTATTAAATAAATCTATTGCAATTTCAGTTTTATTCTTTTTCTCAAAAAATTTAGCTTGTAAAAAATAAATGTAATACTTATCTTTATTATTAAAGTTATTTTTTTCTTCTAAAACTTTATCAAATTTTAAAAGATCTTCTTCATAACCATAATTAAAATATATATCAGCAAGATGACAAGATAATAAAAAGTTATATGGATAATTTAAAAAATAGTTATTTAATAACTCAAGAGATTTTTTAATTTTATTTTGATAAATATAAATGTTTGATAAGTTAATGTAAGCTTCATAACTTGTTTTTTCTGTATTTATGGCTTCGGTAAAGTAAAATGTTGCCTTTTCAAAATTAGATATTTTAATGTTGTCCAATCCTTTTTCAATAAGGTCTTTATAAGTTAGTATTTTCTTTTTTTTTTCACTATCCATTTAGGCTTTACTATATGACAAATTACTTATATTTATTTATAATTAGTATGTCAGAACTCAATCTTTTTTTTCCTACTCCTGTGTGGGCATCAAAAATTGATGATTACTCAACATTAAATTTGAAGTTGTTATCTTATATTAATAAACTTAAAGCTAATGATGAAGAAGGTGTATTAAGAAGTAATATAAATGGATGGCATTCAAAAGACTTTAATCTATCAGAGGATGTTCCGAAATTTTTCATACAGTCTATTTCTAATAAATTACAAACAGCTATTCAAAATATGAATTGGGATTTAAATAAGCAAACTGTAAAAATAACAAATATGTGGGCGATTGTTAACACAGGCGGTGCATCTAATTCTAAACATCACCATGGTAACAGTGATTTAAGTGCGGCCTACTATATCAAAGCACCAAAAGATTGCGGTGAAATTGTTTTTTATGACCCGCGACCGGCACCAGTATTCGCACATCCACGGTCATTATCTCCAAATAATTTAAACTGTATGGTAAATTCAATTAATCCAGTAGAAGGTGGTTTGATTTTATTTCCAAGTTACCTAGAACATTCTGTAAATAAAAATAATTCTGAAAAGGAGAGAATTGTTATTAGTTTTAACATAAGTATCATTTTAAATTCTTAGTTCAATATTATTTTTTTAGGTTTCTTAAGATATCTTTTGTTGTTTTAAGTTTGTATTTATAATTATAACTATTTCCATAACCCCATTCAGCAAAAATAAAGTCTATTTTAGCTGCCTTAGCTGCTTTATAATCAATGTTTGTATCACCAATGTAGACGAAATATTTTCTTTCAATTTTAGTTAGTTCTATTATTTTGTTTATTTGATCTGGATGGGGCTTACCTTTATATTTACTATTATGACACTCAATAAATGAAAATAGTTTTTCATTATGTTTTAAGAACTTTCTGGTTCTTTTAATATCCTTTGAAGTAACAATGGCTAAAGTATAATTTCTTTTTTTTAAAAGCTTTAGTGTTTGTAAAATACTTCCAAAGTACTTAATTTTATTAATATTTCTTATAGATTCATTATCATAGCATTTTTTTATATCATCTAAATTTTTGTGAATTGAAAGTTTTTTTAAAATTTTATTAAATGGAAGCCCAATGTTATTAAAATACTTATCAAATGATACACTGTATAGATTGTATTTATTTTGAACACGTTGCCATGATAATTGCATATTTAACTTAGAGTCAAAGATGACCCCATCAAGATCAAAAATTAAAACTTTTTTATCTAATTTATTCAATATTTTTTTCTAATTTTATCAATATTCATAAACTTTGAGGCTTTGACAAAATCATCCTTTGTATCGACAGAAAAACTTGAACCTTTTAGATTAAATGTGCCTATCAACATATTGTTTTCTAATGCTCTCATTAATTCAATGCCTTCGATCTTTTCTAAAAATCCAGTCGGAAATTTTCTAAATTGCTCCAGGGCTTTTGGCTTAAAGGATATTACTGATAAATGTTTATTATAGAAATTATTCTTCTTGACAAAAGGATAAGGAACTAATGCCCTAGAAAAATATAATACTTTGTTCTTTGATGTTACAATTTTTACAATATGAGGCGTATCAATATCTTTAGTTTTAATAGAAGGAACTACAATATCAAATTGTTGATTTTTTGAATGCCATTCAATGACTTTATCAATATGCTTTGGATCAATAAGAGGTTCATCTCCTTGAACATCTACAATAAAATCAAATCTTGATTTTAATTTATTAGATGCCTCGCTGATTCTATCAGTACCAGTTCTGTTTGGTCCTGTTTTGATATATTTACAATTATATTTCTTTATAATTTTTATTATTTCTTTGCTATCTGTGCAAATAAAGACTTCAGATAATCTATTGGCAAGTAGTGTTCTTCTATAGGTATGAACAACCATAGGTATATTATCTATTTCTAAAAGAGCTTTCCTAAATAACCTGGTAGAATTTAATCTTACAGGAATTAGTGCTACAGATTTTAATATTTTTTTCCTATTCATCATTATATTTTATTTTTTTTGATAAATAATCCCAAGCTTCACCACTTTTTATTTCTTCAATATTCCATTGTTCATAAGCCAAATTATTAAAAACATTATAATCAATTTTATGTAACTCTATATCATTCAAAGAAGATATTCTACTTAATGTGGAGTTTGTAAAATATGCTGGAACCCCCTCAATCATTGACTTAAATCCTGCACTTGAGTGATCACTTACAAATGCCCATGCATTTTTGAGCAACTCAGTAAGAGGAGTTTTCGAGTCTCTATTATGAGTTATAATCTCCCTATCTGTATATTTTATAAGTTTTAACTTTGTATCTTCTACCCAATTATTGAGTTTATAATATATTGATGCATCTTTAGTGGGCTCAGATAGAATTATATAACTACCTGTCTTTTTTTGTTCTTTAAAATTAATTTTTAATTTTTCTAGCCTATCACTTTTTTTCATTCCACTTCCATCATGCCAAAAATCATTAAAGACTATTCTAAAATATCCGTTAAAGTTAATTATTTTAGTTTTATTATCTGAAAATACTCGATCAGATTGTTTAAAATACCCATGGTCCATATAAAAAAAATTTTTAGATTTTTTTATTGCTTCACCTGTTCCTCTTAAATAACCATAGGTTGCTATTATTTTATTTTTAAAATCTTTAAAATTATCAACGTGGCACATTAAGGATTTAGAACCTAATGCAAAATTATAACATAAATATCTATTTATATGATGATCAGTGTATAAAGTAATTGGCTTATGGTCAAAATTTTGGCTCATCAATTTATTATAATTTAACGTTACGTAAATAAGTGCTAATTAATAATACTTTTATCAATAGTTTTATTATATTACTAGTTGTATCAAGGGTAACTAAATATGTACAAAATATGTTTATGTAATCTTAACAGTAGTCCGTGGAATAATAGAATTAGAGAAGCAATGTTTATTGCCTTAAAAGAACATGAAAACTATAATGTAACTAAAATTGATGGTTTGCCAAAAGACAATTATTATGATGTATTAATTTTATGTGGTATCAAACTTTTATTTAAAAGAAATTTAAATATCGATTCACTACGGAACAGAGCAAAGATTATTGTTGAGCTAGGTGACGAAGGAATGGACCCAAGGAAAACTGATAGTGATCTATATTTTTATTTTAATCCATCCGAAAAAGTACTTTACGAAAATTATAAATATTTACCAAAGTTTGTAGATAAAAAATATTTATATCCAGAACAAAATGATAAATTAACTATCTACATAGATCACTATAGACATCAAACAGAAAAAGAAAAATTTCATTCAATTAAGTCCTTACAATTTATATTTGAGCAATTATCAAATTTTAAACACCCTAAAGATATTTTTTACCACTCTATTAATGGTGTTGAATTAAACCCCACGAATATTGTTATTCCAAAAGATGAAAAACAAAATTACAAGTACCTAGCTTACGAAGAAATTTGTAGGTATTATAGAAGATCTCATCTTTTTTTTGCAACACACCGAGAAACTCAAGGAATGGTTGCTCAAGAAATTGGTGCTTGTGGAGGTTTGACTTTGATGCAGGATTGGATGTATCCCAAAAAAACACATTATCAATTTAAACATTATATTTATGATTATGAAAAAGGAATTGATTTTGAAAAAATAATTAAGCTTTTTAAAAGTAGTAATTTTATTAAAGAAAATAGAGAACATGTTTTAGAAAATTGTTCTTTTGAAAGTTTTAAAAAAAAATTAATTTATGAAATTGAAAATATTTTAAATAAAAACAGGAATTAGAATTTAATTTTTTGGCTCAGCAAATATATTTAAAACATTTGTTATTTTTAATTTATTTAGATC
>MDTG01259796.1_pt1 | contig 24829 bp, 25 predicted proteins | sample 811421 | NCBI WGS metagenome assembly MDTG01 (sample SAMN05326645, study PRJNA326480) | marine metagenome | isolation source: seawater | place: Pacific Ocean: South East | collected 2011 | reverse complement strand
TTTCAGGTAAATGAGATCCAGATTTAAAAATTAAATGTTGATTTATTCCTTCTCTTATCAAATATCTTCTTGCATGCTCTGTTAAGACAAAATTAACATCACTAATATGATCAACAATTTTTCTATTTGTTTCTTCTGGAACTAATGAATCAAAGCTTCTATTTCCTGCTTCAAAATGAAATATGGGTATCTTATTTTTTTTGGCTGAAATTGCAGCTAAACAAGAATTAGTATCCCCGTAGATTAAAAAAGCATCTGGTTTAATTCTTTTTATAATCTCATCAGTTTTTTTAATGATATCGGAAATAGAATTAATAGCAGATGAAGTATCTGCATTTAAAAAATGATCAGGTTTTCTTAGACCTAAGTCATTGAAAAAAATTTCATTTAATTCATAGTCATGATTTTGACCAGTATGCACTAGGTAATTATTAAGGTTTTTATCTAAAAGCTTTATTAATTCAGACATTTTTATAATTTCTGGCCTAGTACCTAATAAAGTTAAAATTTTATACATTAATAAATTTCTGTTTTAGTAATAATTTGATTACGTCTTTCTTTTCTAGTCTTTTTGTATTGTTTGAATTGTAGTCAGTAACATTTTCAATACTAAGATTTCCTTTATCGAAAAATTTGTTATAGTTTAAATTTCTTTGATCAATAGGAATTTGATAAAAGCTCTTAAGATTTTTTGCTTTTACCATTTCTTCTTTAGATACTAATGACTCATAAGCCTTCTCTCCATGTCTGGTTCCGATATATTTTATAACTGATTTACTATCGAATATTTCAATTAAAGCATTTGCTATAGTTAATATTGTTGCAGCAGGAGATTTTTGAATAAAAATATCACCATTTGAACCATTTCTAAAAGCATGCAGCACTAAATTAACTGAGTCGTCAAGGCTCATTAAAAATCTTGTCATTTTAGGATTTGTAATTGTGATTGGTTTGTTTGCTTTAATTTGATTTATAAACAAAGGTATAACCGAACCACGAGATCCCATTACATTACCATATCTTGTTGCACAAAATTTTGTTCTTGCTGACGTAGCTCCTGAGATTGCCTTAGATAACATGCACTTTTCCATTAATGCTTTTGTCATACCCATTGAATTAATAGGATAAACTGCTTTATCAGTACTAAGAATAATAGTTTTTTTGACACCACATTTTAAAGATGCATTTAAAATATTTTCAGATCCTAAAATGTTTGTTTTCACTGCCTCAAGTGGAAAAAATTCACAGGAGGGTACTTGTTTTAAAGCGGCAGCATGAAAAACATAATCAGCGCCGAAGAGTGCATTTTCAACACTATCATAGTCTCGAGTATCGCCAATGAAATAGGAAATATTTTTCCTTTTAGCAAGCTCAGATCTTAAATCATCTTGTTTTTTTTCATCTCTACTAAAAATTCTAATTTCTTTAGCATCTTTTAAATAATTTGATTTACAAAAAGTACTACCAAAAGAACCAGTGCCTCCAGTAATTACAACAACTTTATTTTTAAACATTATTTAAAAAATCTTTATTTTCTTGAATCATCTTATACCATGTTTTTGGTCTATACTCTGTTAAATTAATGAATTTGTTTATGTTCATTGTTCTGTCTAACTTAAAATTAAAATCTCTTTCTATTTCAACATTTTTTTTATAGGCTTTTTTAATTTCACACAATAAATCAAATTTAGATATTTTAAATGAACCGACGTTAATTAGAGATCTTGGAAAATAAGACTTTTTAATAAAGTACTTATTTATGACTTTTGCTAATTCTAATGTTGTCAAACCGTTAAAATAGGCATTATCAAAACCAATACATTTTTTTTTAGTTGATAAAAACCATTCTAAAAGACCATTATTATAAAAGAGTTCATGGCCAATTGTAGAAGTACGAATTACTAAAGAATTTTTCATTATTCTTTCAGCAATTCTCTTTGTTTGACCATAGTTATCAATAGAAAAATCAAAAGCATTTTCTTTATAATTTCCGTTCAAACCATCAAAAACACAATCAGTACTTATATGTATTACATTAAAAATTTTTTTTTTAGCACAATCATCTAACAACAATGGCAATTTAATATTCAATTGATAAATTAAATTAATATCAGATGCTGCTTTGTTATGCTTTGTAATTCCAATACAATTAATAATTAAATTATACTTAGAGAAAAATGATATGTCATTTTTAAGAAAATTAAATTTTATTATATTGGAAAAATGAGGTTTGTTTGAGTTATATGTCCCAATAACAAATAAGTTTTTTTTTGATGACAAATACTTAAATATAGAAGAACCAATTAAACCACTTGCCCCCAGAACTAAAACATTCATCATAAAAAATAAAAAAACATTGTTAATAAAAAAAATAAAATAATCTAAATATTTTCAAAACTAAATATCAATCATTATAGTTATAATTTCAACATATATTTTCTAAAATATTAGTTTAAAAATGAGTTAGTAAAGTTTAAAAAATTGATCATATGAATTTTATGATGTTTATAAATTAATTTCAATATACCTTAAACCTTATGGCACAATTCAAAAATCCTTATTTAACTGTTATCATGTCAGTTTATAATTGTGAAAAATATTTAACAGATTCCATAGAAAGTATACTTAATCAAACATATCAAAATTTTGAGTTTATATTAATAAACGATGGATCTACTGATAAAAGTTTAAGTATCATTGAAAATTATAAAAAAAAAAATCCTAAACTAATTGTTATCAACCAAAGAAATAAAGGATTAACTAAATCATTAAATATTGGAATAAACTTATCAAAAGGAGAATATATTGTCAGAATGGATGCTGATGATATTAGTCTCAATAATAGACTTGAGAATTTTATTAAATATTTGAATTTGAATAATCAAGTCGATATATACTCAGCCCCAGCTCTAATAATAAATGAGCAAAATAAAAAAGAAAAAATCATTCCAAATTATCTTGTTAGAAATAACTTTAATCAAAAAAAGCTCAGATATTATAACTGCCTCATTCATGGAACATTAATTATTAAAAGTAAAATATTAAAAGAGTTTAAATATAATGAGTCTTTTATATGTGCACAAGATTTTGAACTTTATCATCGCCTGATACATAATGGCTATAAAATTTCTTATGATAAATTAAATGTAACTTACAAATTAAGGATACATGGAGATTCAATATCGGGCTTATATGGTAGTGAGCAAATCAAAATGCTTAAAGAAGTTCTTAAAAAGTATAATTATAAATATTACAGTGCTAGTCTATATAATAAGTTTTTTTTTATAATCTTAGATTTAAAAGATTTTATTTTTAAAAAATAAGATAGTACGAAGTAATTAAATTTTAATAAGTTCATTATCTATAATATTTAAAAATATAGATACAGCCTCTTTATAAGTAATCATCTCACTGGCTCTTTTCAAAGATTTTTTTTTCATTTGTATTATTTTATCATCATTATTTAAAAGATTTTCTAATTTAGTATAAAGATCTTTGTAATTATGGGACTCATAATATTCAGCAGCATTTTGACAAGTAAAAGGTATTGCAGTATTTTTAGCAGCCAAAATAGAAGCACCACAAGACATAGCTTCAATTAATGTATACCCACTACTTTCACATAAAGAAGTAAAAATGAATAATTTACATTTAGTATAAGCAAATCGTAATTGTTCTTTACTACATAGGCCAGTAAAAAATACATATTTTTTGAGATTTTTATCAACCACAAGCTTGTTTAGAGACAAAAAGTATTGTTTGGACATTTTTTTTCCAACTATAAATAATTTTTGGTTATTAGAATATTTTTTTTTATATTCAGAAAAAACAAGTATCAATAATTCAATATTTTTATAGGGATATAAATGTGAAACACATAATAAATCTGTTTCTGAAATTTTTAAAATTTCACTTTTGGAATGAACGCTAGTTTTATATATGGGTTTAAAATAATTGTCTTTACCACAACTAATTAGATATTGTTTTTTGGAATTAAAATTAAATTCTTTTTCAAATAAATTTTTAGAATATTCAGCTTGATGTATAACAATATTAGAGGTGTATCCAGAAAATAAAATTATCCACTTATTTATTAATAATATAGCTTTACTATAATAGCTTATATTTTTATACATATCTTCACAAAAAGGTCCAACAGTGGCAATCCACTGACATTTAATTTTAGTAGTTTTTACAATAGGAGAAAAATTTCCAGGACAAAATAATACATCTATGCGATGTGTCAAAACTAAAATAGGAAGTATGAACTGAGAAAAAATTAATCTAAAAAAATTTCCATAAGAGATAAAATTAATGATTTTCAAAGTACATTTATTAAGTATTTGTTTATCAATTATTTTTAAATTTTCCTTTTTTAAATATAATATTATTTTATTTTCATTGTGATTTAGAGAAATTTCATTTAGGAATTCCTGTAAATGTCCAAGAGATCCACCATGAGGAGTAAATGTTGCATCAACGCCAATTATTTTTTTAATTTTCATTAAATATCTTTTTTAATTCTTTCTTAATAATAATAATCATTAACCAAGTAATAGAATTTATTAAAATACCCTTTAACCGATTAATATAAAAAAGATTATGAATTAAATTTTTTTTATAATTTTTTTTCAATCGATTATCTATCGATATTTTAAGAGTTTGATAATTTATTTTATGAATATCATAACCTTTTACAAAATGAATTATCTTTTTCTTCATTAAAAATAAATTAAAATAATTTTCACTAACTAAGTATACAATAAAACGCGCTATATCTGTTTCAATAATTCCTTTTTTGCAAAAACCACTACCAGGATCAATTAAAGTTATTCTTTTATCAGTAGTATCAATAAATAGATGATCAGATATAAAATCTCCATATAAGAGAGTTTCTTTTTTTTTCTTATTAAAAGATAAGCTATGAAAGATGTTTAAACATCTACCTGCTAATTGAAAATATTGGTCATTATCAGAAATATTTAATTTTTTACCATCTGCTTTTTCCATAATATAGTAAGTATCTCCTATAAAAGTTATATCTACCATGGACATAGTATAATTAGTATTAAGATCATAATAGTTTTTCATTGGAGAAGATAAGATAGATTTGATTTCAGCTGCACATTCAATTTTAGAATCAAAAAACTTATATATCTTACCTAAAGAATAAAAAACTAATCTAGGATGTTTTTTATAAATTAATACTTTCATTGACATTTCAAAATCAATAATAACTATATGTTAAATTCTATATTTTTATATGTGAAAAAGTTATACTGAAAATTTATTAAGTATAAAAGTAAGTTAAAAAAGATTATTTCTTAAATTTAAATACTGTTTATTCTTAAATATTTCATACAAAAAAGTAACAATTATTACTCCTAATAAAATAGAAAAAATTAGCTCAAAAAAATAATTAATCATAAAATAATCCTGTATTGTAGTTACTATTATAAACATAAAAACTGAAAATATGATTGGTTGAAATAAATCAGATATGTAGTTTGAAATATGATAATTGGTAATTTTTCCAGATACAATGCTACTAATAATAAAAGAAGTGATTGAGTGTATTATTACTGAAAACAACATAGCCTTTAAACCATAATAAAAACCTATAAATAGAGCAGGTATAATAAGAAAAAACTTTGTTACCTCCAACAAAAGAAAAGTATTCATCTTTCCATTTACTTTGAGTGCATTCATATTTAAGCTATCAAATGGGACAAATATCCCCGCTATACAGAGATAAAATAGGATTTCACTAGAAGGAAGCCATTTTTCACCAATTAAAAAGACTATTAAATGCTCAGAAATACTTGCTAGACCTATCATTATAGGAATAGTCAAAATTGCAGTCGATTTTATGATGAATATATTTTTCTCTTCAAAAGATTTTTTATCATTTTGATATTTCGACAATACTGGGAAAGAAACCCTTGTAATAATTTTTACAATCATAGAATTAGGAATGTTTTTTATATTATCTGCTCTTGTATAAAAACCTGCATCGCTTAATGTAAAGTATTTACCGAGTAAGATAATAAAAGATTTAGTATAAAAAATATTTAAGATCATGCTTGTAACATTTTTTAAACCAAAATTAAGATGCTTCTTTAAAGATATATAAGAAAATTGAATTTCTGGTCTCCATTGAACCTTTAACCATAAAAAAATCATTGTTAAAAAAGGATTTAATAATTGCAACATGACTAAACTCCAGATTCCATAGTCAGTCATAGCCATAATTATAGAAATAAATCCTGAGATTGAAATTGCTGTCAATGTAATCTTAGATTTAAGCTTAAAATCAAGTTTTTTTATAATAATAGTATTATTTACTATCATAAGAGCAAATATTGTTGGGGATATAGACATTACTTTAATCAAAGTATCTAAATTATAACTATGATAATAAATATCTAATAATTTAGAGCATAAATAAATTAAGCAAGTACAACTTAATCCAATAAGCAAAGAAAAATAAAATAAAGTATTGTAATCTGATTTAACAATATTTTGATTTCTTATAAAAGATTGACTTATTCCAAAATCAACAATTGCATGTGAAATTAAAATAATGAAAACAATAATAGCCATAGCTCCAAAATCCTCAGGTGATAAAAGTCTTGCTAAGATTATTCCAAACAGGAGTCCTAAAATTTGAGATCCTCCAACATTAATACTGCTCCAAATAAATGAGCTTCTAATTTTAGATTGTTTCAATATTGATTCTCGTTTACTTATTTTTCCATATATCTAGATATTTTTTAGCTATTAAAATATGATCATGATTTTTTTCAACAAATTGTCTTGATTCAAATCCTATCTTTTTTATCAGACTTTGATTATTAATTAACTTGTCTAATTCTGCTATTATACTTTTAGCTGAAGGAAAAATATTAATTACAGGAGTTTTTTTAATTTTTAGAGATTTTAAAGACTCAGGTTCTGCCCCACTCAAAACAACCCTTCCAAAAGACATAGCAATAAGTGCATTCATACCTGCAGAATATGAGTTTGTTTGATCTACAACAATATTAACATTTGGTAACAGCTTTAAATATTTATCAAAGGAAAGATTTTCTTTCAGCAGAAATAAAACTTTATTGGAATATTTTTTTTCTAACATTTTAAATGCTTCTTGGATATGATTCGATCCTTTTATACCTTTTCTAGTAGAATTATACCCATGAAAAATTACAATTTTACCATTTATATTATTGTGGGAAAATTGATATTTAGAAGTATTAATTGGCATAGGGATAGTAGATTTTAAATTTTTCTGATTAGCATATCCACATTCGTATTCAAAATTATTTGGTATTATACCATCTGAAAAATCTAATATATTTTTATTAAAATTTAATGCATTCTTAGTTTTATAAACATATGTATTTTTTTTGATATCAAATCTTAAGATATCTTCAAAAGGACCATAGCGTAATATTTTACTTGATATTTGAAAGTAGAAAGCATCAGTTCCTGCAGCGGAAAGATAAAATTTTTTATTATGTTTTTGAATTTTTTTTAAAATATATTTTTTTGGGAAAAACTTATAATAAAATATAAATGGATTAATTAATTGAACTACATCAAAGTTTTTTAATTTAGATAAGGTAATCAATAATCTAATTCTATTTTCAATTTTACCTAAGAAACCTTTTAATTTTGGATCTAAGGAAATATCAGAATTTTGTATTTTTCTAAGATTATCTGAATGTGATAAAAGAACCACTTCATGACCAAGATCTATTAAGCCATCCTTTAAATTAGAATAAAATCCACTGAACTCTCCAAGAAGTAATATCTTCATTTTATGGTAAATAGTTGTTCAAAACCCGAACAATTAATTTTGTATGAGCTACAGTCTGTGTGCTTCCAATAGGTAGACTCAAAAATTCATCATGAATTTTTTCAGTGATTGGATATTTTTTGTTATTGAAATTCTTATATGCTTTTTGTTTATGAGGGGGTATTGGGTAATGTATAAGAGTCTCAATGTTATTTTCCAACAAATAATTTTGTAATTTATTTCTATTATTTGTTCTTATTATAAATAAATGCCAAACATGTGATTCTTCTTGGAATGAATCTGGGATATTTGGTAAAATAATATGAGAAGATTTAATATTTTTTAAATAAAAATTTGATATTTTTCTTTTTTTTATAATTTCTTGATTCAAATATTTTAATTTTATTCTTAAAAAAGCAGCTTGTATTTCGTCTAATCTAGAATTGAAACCTTGATAAATATTTTCATATTTTCTTGAACTACCATAATTTCTTAGAGCTCTAATAATATTAATTAAATTTTTGTCATTTGATGTTATGCACCCTCCATCTCCTAAGGCTCCTAAATTTTTTCCTGGATAAAAGCTAAAACCACTGGCATCACCCAAATTTCCAACTTTTTTTTTTTTATAAAATCCACCATGTGCCTGTGAAGAATCTTCAATTATTTTTAAGTTATATTTTTTTGCTAAAAAAATAATTTTTTTCATTTCGCATGATCTTCCATAAAGATGCACAGGCATTATAGCTTTAGTTTTATTTGTAATTTTTTCTTCAATTTTATTTGTATCAATTAAATAAGTATTTATATCTGGTTCAATTAAAACAGGTTTTAAATTACTTTGTGTAATAGCTAAAATTGAAGCTATATATGTATTTGCAGGTACAATAATCTCATCATTATTTTGAATAATATTTAGTTCTTTATAGGCACTTAAGATAATTTTTAAAGCATCAAGTCCATTTGCAACGCCTACTGCATATTTTGTACCACAATACCTCGCAAATTCTTTTTCAAACTGATCGCATTGACTACCTAGAATATATTGACCACTATCCATTACAACTGATAGAGCATCTAACATTTCATTTTTATATTTTAGATTTAAATTTTTGATATCAGAAAATTTTATCATTTTAATGAATAAAAATTATATATTAACTTTAATCATTTTATATAAATATACTTTATTAAAATTATTAATTTATAAGTTTATCAATTGCTAACATTGTTCTCTTGCAAGCTCCTAATGGTGAAACCTCATTTAAAAGATTATCAAGAAATTTTCTATTATCATTGTATTTCTTATCCATATCAAACCTGTTATCTAGATATTTAATAAAACTATCCTGTGATTTGAATGAATATCCAGGAAATATAATTTCTTTTGGCAGAATCAAACCTCTTTTACTCTCATATTCGTCTAAATCGAAATGAGCAAAAACTAAGGATTTAGTAGTATTTAGGTATTCGAGATATATACCTGAATAATCAGTGACTAGAATGTCGATTAAATCAAAGTATCGTTCAATATTTGGATATAGCTTAGATGAAAAATTAATAATATTTTTCTCGTTAGAATCTTTTTGAAAAATATTTTCATAATTGAATAAAGAATGTTCACGAACTAATAAAATAATTTTTTTTCTTTTTAAAAAACTATTTAATAAAATAGGATTATAATTTTTCATCTTATTAATTGAACTTGCATTAATATGATTATCGTGATCTCTGTGAGTAGGTGCATACAATGCAATTGTAAATTTTTCGGACTTAACGTTTGAAATATCAAAATTTAATTCATTCAAAAAATTTTTTTTATTTTTTTGATTATCAATTAAATTTGTCTCAGATTTATCAATTCTACAATTACCCAGTATTTTTATTTTATTAGGATGTAAATTTAAACTTGCTGATGTCCAATATTGCTCAACTCTTGAAGATACTGATATTAAATCAAATCTTTTTGACTGACTTGACCACACTTTTTTTTGCTTGAAACTTAAATGTTTTGAAAGAACACCTGCTGATTTTAAAGTAGTCCCATGTGGCAATAAAATTTCTTTACGTTTTTTTGAATAAAGAATTGAACAATAAATATGTAAATCACCAAAGCTAGAAACAACAACCGCTTTTGCTTGAGCAATTTTAAATAATAGTTTTAAGTGAGGTATAATACCTGATTTTTTATTAGGAAGAGGAAAGCACTCATTATTTTTTTCAAATAAAGAAATATCTTTGTCATCAAGTAACCATACTGGTTTTAAATAATTTTTTTGAGTAAGATAATATTTATAGAGTGAGAATGCATTCCCAGAACATCTTCCCATATAGCCATAAAATAATATTTCATTTTTTTGTCTGAAAAATAAAATATCTAAAAATTTAATAGGAATAGAAATAAGAAAAAATAAAATATAATTATTATGAATACTTTTAATAATTTTTTTTATAATAAAATTTATTTTTTCAAAAAACATGCTTATTTATTCACATTAATATATTTATTCAAATTCACTATTATAAACTTTGGTTATACCTTTATTGATATAACTTAAATTTTTTTTTCTTATAGCCGACAGTAATTTTTTGACTATCAATTGCACCAAGAGAATTTTTGAATTTTTTAAGTCCAATGTTTATTTGGCCATTAACAGAAGACGTTCCTAAATCTAAAATATTAGTACCATTTTTTATATTTTCATTGACAAGCTTATTGGCAATTAAAACAATAGGACTATTGGCGTCCTTTCTTTCTTTATCACCCCAATAGAATACATAACGAGAATGACTTACTAAGTCTACAGTAATAGAAGAAGCAACTGCCTCACCATTTCCATTATACACTAACCAGATATTGAATTTATTACTAAATTTTTTAAAAAGAAAATCTAGTTTCTCAAAAGACATTGATAATTGATAACCTTTAATTGAACGATTTTCTTTGATTATATCATAAGCTAATCTCAAATCAGACAAATTACCTTTTTTGAATACAAATTTTTCTGTAATTAGCTTATTTAATTTTTTTTTATTTCCTCTGGAAAATTTTGTTACATCTTCACATACTATATGATTATTTAATTCACAAGATTTTATAAAAACCTCATAAGATAATAATTCTTTAATAATAAAATTTATATTTTTATTATAGAACGTTGGAGGAAAAGTGATATAAAACTCATCATATTTTTTTTGCAAATCCATAAAAAGATTCTTGATAAGAATTTTGATTATAGATGTATCATTTGTATTTACTCTTAAATTTGAAAATGTTCCAAAATGAGGACTATACATAATATTATCTTTTATAACAGCAGAAAGGGTTAATACATAATCAGCATGATTAACTTTTATTTCAATATTCTTAAAAGATTTATTATTAGATATTGAATAATTATGATCAGAAATTAAATCATCATTTAAATACATAAAATTTTATTATGAAATCAATCTAAGTATCAAATCGCTAAGAGCCTCAATATCTTTTTCACTATATCTTTGATCAATAGGCAATAATATTGTTTCTAGAGAATATTCACTTTCTATAGAGTTTTTTCCACACTTATCAATAACATGCCGCCACCATATTGGATTATAAACTTTATTATTTAATAATTTTTGCCTTAAATCTAAATCTTTATACTTAAAGGGGTAGTACATGTGAGTTTTTGAATTTTCGTTGATAGGAAAATGATTAAATTTTGAAAGCAAAAAGTGAATAGTGTTAAAATTTTGATTACGAATTTTTCTGATCTTTTCATAATCAACTTGACTCAAAATTTTTTCACTAGTTAGTGACATTAACTTATAATTTTTTTCTAATCTTTTTTCATTTTTCAAACTCAATTGATACGCATTATTTGTTCCTTGTTCGAGTTGCTTAAAAAGATGTTCCATATATGGACTAGAATTATCTTTTTCAAGGCCTTCTAAATCTAAATTTCTTTTTAGGTCTGTGACAAGATAGGCTCCATCGGATACACCAATAAATTTTCTGGCACTATAACAATTAAAAGCGTTATTCAGGGGTGGGCTAAAAAAAGCATGACAATTATCAATTATCAGTTGTCCGCTATATTTATCACTAATTAAAGAAATAGTATCTTCTGCAGCATTGCCATAGTAGTTTGTCCAAAGAATAAATTCATTTTTTTTAAGACTAACATCATCAGGCAAAAGATCTTTATCTAACCTATAATATGCTATTGGAATATTTAAATCCTTAAATGGTTGGGACGTCTCTTCACAATTAAAAAAAGGTATATATATTTTTTTTATTTCAGCACTTTTTGCTGCAACGTAAAAACAAGCTCTACCACAATTCAAAAAAATACTTGTTTTATCTTTATATTCAAAATAATGATTGTTTTTATTTGTAATAAAATTTTCTATTGGCAGGTAGCCGCCATATTCTTTATTATTATAAATTTGCACTTTTATATTTTACTAGACAGGCAATTTCACTTCCCAAGTCTTCAGATTGGTCTGAGACGTCATATAATCCTTTAATAATTTTATGATCAATAATACCTTTATTATACATTGATAACATTTGGTCGTGAGTGAAGGGCTTTAGAAAAAAAGTCTTTAGCTTTATAAATTCGAGATTATTTGATACTTGATTCAAAAGATCTTTTAAACTTTCTAGTGTAAAGTTATAATTTTGCTCTAATTCTAAATTTCTAGGACTCTTTTCAGTAGTATCATTTAAAATTCCCATTGATACTGCTATCCTACGGTGTAATGAATTAGCGTTAGGAACATTTATATATATACAACCTCCTGGATTAAGATGATCAAAACATAAATTTAGAAATTCATTTGCGTTATTTACCTCATGAAGAACACCAGGAAGAACAATCAAATCTACCTTATCTTTTGAATTCTCTAAACACCACTCCTCAAAAGTTGAATTGATGACATGAACATTTTTAAATTTTTTACTTTTGTTTAAAACTTCATTAAAAGGATCCTTTCCAGGTTCGACTGCCAAATAACTGGTAAACCCTTGAAGTGCAAGAAATAAGGGCCTATAACCACATCCTAATTCAAGAATATGCTTTTTTTTTTAGAGATACTGATTTAAGTAATTCTATTTCGCGATAAATAGCACTAAATTCTTCAAAACTATAAATTTCCCTATACTTATCCCAGTAATTTTTAAAATTTCTATTTGTCATATTTTAATTTTTTAAAGAATTTTAATTTTTCTATTAAAATACACTATTTAATCAAAAGTAACAAAAAAAATCATAATATATATTTTAAAGTCAGATTAAAAGATTAGAGGAAATTAGTAGAATTTAATTTATTAGCTTTAACATAAATATTTCTATATTTTTTAAAAGATTTTTAATATTAATTTTTTATTAATGGGAAAGTTATGAGATGAAATCTTCTGGTGAATTTAAAGATGAAGAAAGAATAAAGAATTTAAAATATCAAATAGATGGAAATGATCTTATGGTATCAGTCCCTGATAGTTTAAAGTTCTCATTTAAAGATTGGGACTTGCGAAACGATTTGGAAACGATTTGCCCCAGTGAAAAGGAGATAGTGGTTTTTTCTTCTTTTCTGGTACATGGATTAGCACAAAACCTGCACAGTGATATAGCTCGCGTTTCACTTGAGTTTCGGTTGTTTGGATAATATTAAATTTGAAAGTGACAAAAAATTGTTATTTTTATTTTTAAAAACTAAAAAGAACTTACTATAAAAAATTAAAATTTTAAGATAATTAAAATCTATCTATCAAAGAAATTTTGAATAAAAGTTTTAAAATAATGAAATTCATGCTCTAAATACAATCCATCTGATTTACTACTAATTACATAAAAGCCACCTTCTTCTATAGATAACTTAGATGAACATTTATTAACAAACATTCCGCATTCGATGACAGAATTATGAGCAGAAACTATTGTATTTTCATTTTGAGTTAAAGGAAGATTTCGATAAAATGACTTAAGAAGTTTTATCCTGTTTTCATAATTTTCATTATAAGGACCTGAGTGGACTAATATCCTATCAAGACTATCATAGCCGCCGAAAGCCAAATTAGCTGTTTGCCTTGCCCTACATGAAGGGGAGCTAACAACGTAACCAAATGGGAAATTAATGTTGGCAAGATGCTCGGCAATACTTTTAGCTTGGACTTTACCTCTTTCATTTAAACAAACAGCTTTTTCAAAATACGTATTTTCAGCATATCTACTTTCATTTATGCCATTATTATGAACGTCACTCTCAAGAGAGTCATACATTTGAACATCTATCCATTTATCTCTTTCTGCGTGTCTAAAGTGTAAAATATATCCGCCATCTAAAATTTTATTAGCCCAATATTTATCTTCTTTAGTTAATCCATATGAGTAATCTGGGTCTTGGGTAGCTTTAAACAATTTTGAGAATAGATTTCTGTTATCATAAATATTTACGATGGATGAAATGGCAATTAGACCAGCTAGTAATAGAAGTGATATTAAAATGCAAATTCTAATAATATTATTTTTAAAAAATTTGTTCATTTATTATTTTTATACTTTCTTTCTAGTTTGTGATTAAATTTTTCAACATAATCATCATAGCTTCTTATATAATCTTTTTCATTGTAAAAGTCACTAGCTATGACTGTTAGAACACAGTTAGGACTAAAATTTTTAATTTCTCTCCATATAAGTCCATCTAGCAAAAGTCCTTTACTCGGACTATCAAGGGTTATTTCTTCTCTATTTTTTACAAAATCTAATGTGACTAAACAGCTGCCGCTAACACAAATTAAAATTTGTTTAAGATTTATGTGGGCATGAAAGCCTCTTTCCGATCCATTCTCTATGTTATAAAGGTTATAAATGCGCCTGATATTAAAAGGAATTTCCTTATTATACTCTAAAGATACTAATGATCCTCTATTATCAACAAAACTTTTAAAATTGATTAATCTATAAATCATATTATTTTAAATTGCATCTTCATAAATAATCTCTGAGAGATATCTACCATATTCAGAATTTTCATAAAATTTTGCTAATAAAGTTAATTGATTTTTTGAAATCCATCCATTCCTAAAAGAAATTTCTTCAATGCATGCAATCATATTTCCTTGTCTGCTTTCAATAGTCCTTACGAAATTAGATGCATCTATTAAAGAATCACTAGTTCCAGTGTCAAGCCATGTATATCCTCTTCCAAGAATTTCTAATTTAAGTTTCCCCATTTTTAAATATTCATTATTTAAAGATGTAATTTCTAATTCACCTCTAGATGATGGTTTTAACTTTTTAGCGATATTAATTACATTATTATCGTAAAAGTATAATCCTGTTACAGCAAACTTTGATTTAGGATTTAAAGGTTTTTCTTCAATACCTATAATGGTATTTTCATTATTAAACTCAACAACTCCAAATCTTTCTGGGTCATTGACTCTATAACCAAATATAATCGCACCATCATTCAAAGAGACGATAGATCTAAGCAATGGAGGAAAACCTTGGCCATATAAAATATTATCACCAAGAATCAGACAAACGCTTTCATTCTCTATGAATTCTTCACCCAAAATGAAAGCTTGAGCTAAACCATTGGGTTCATTTTGTACCTTATATTGAAGATTTATACCTATTTTTTTTCCGTCTCCTAAGAGAGCTTTATAATTTTCTATATCGTGTGGAGTAGTAATGACTAATATGTCTTTAATTCCCGCTAACATCAACACAGAAAGAGGGTAGTAAACCATAGGCTTATTATAAACAGGAAGGAGCTGTTTGGAGACTACGTTTGTTACTGGGTATAATCTTGTTCCATTTCCGCCAGCTAATATAATACCTTTCATAATGTAAATTTAAATAAATTACTCCATAATTTTTTCTTTACGCAGTTTAAACTATTTTTTATTATGTAGATACCACTGAACAGTTTTTTTGATGCCTGACTGGAAGTTTTCGTAAGGAGACCAGCCAAGTTTGTTATGAATTTTTGTAGCATCAATTGCATATTTTAAATCATGTCCTGCTCTATCCGGTACAAAATTTATAAGCTGTTCATATTTGGTAAATTCCCTAGTTCTAAGAGGGATTAAATCATCTAAAACATTACATATAATTTTGACGACCTCAATATTTTGTAATTGATTGTTTCCTCCAATGCAATAGGTTTGGTTGATTTCTCCCCTAAACAATACTTCAATTAATGCTCTAGCATGATCTTCAACATATAGCCAGTCCCTAACCTGTTTTCCATTACCATATATAGGTAAAGATTTTACCTCTATGGCATTTTTTATTATCAAAGGTATGAGCTTCTCAGGAAATTGATAAGGACCATAATTATTAGAACAATTTGTGATAATAATTGGGAGTTTAAATGTTCTTCCCCAAGCTTTTACTAAATGATCTGAGCTAGCTTTAGAAGCAGAATAGGGAGAACTAGGTTTATATGGAGTTTCTTCATTGAATAATTTATTGTTATTGCTTCCTAAATCTCCATAAACTTCGTCTGTCGATACGTGAAGAAATCTAAAATTATTTTTTTTTAAATTAGTTAAACTTGTAAAGTAATCCCTAACTTCTTCTAATAGTCTAAAAGTGCCAATAATATTATTATCTAAAAATTTAAGGGGGCTTAATATGGACTGGTCTACATGAGTCTCAGCAGCTAAATGAATGATTAAATCAGGTGAATAATTAACTAGTACTCGCTTAATTTCATTTGAATTGCATATATCCACTTTTTCAAACATATATCTAGAGCTCTTTTCTATTGAAGACAATGAATCTAAACTGGCTGCATAGCTTAATTTATCTATATTGATAATTGTATGATCAGAATTATTTATTATATTTCTAATAAACGCAGATCCAATAAAACCTGCACCTCCAGTGACTAAAATTTTTTTCTTCTTCATTTCTTAATATATAATGTTTATTTTTCCAAAAATAACTATCTGATTATTAATCATGTATTTATTTAAGTTTAAATTCTCTCAGAACAATTTTCAATTAAAATGAAATAATAATAAATCTATTCTTTATAATAATCTTTATACCATTCTATAAATTCAAATATTCCATCTTTAATATTTGTTTTAGGTCTAAACTTTGTTAAATGAAAAAGAAGTGAAGTATCTGCATAAGTTTCAATTACATCACCTTGCTGTAACGGCATATGTTTTATTATTGCTTTTTTATCAAGTAACTCCTGTATGATATTTACAAAATCAAGTAAATTGACTTTTTCTGAATTGCCAATATTTACAATCCTATAGGGTGCTACGTCTGAGAGTGAGTCAATTTCTATAAATTCCTTTTTATTTGGAATTTTATTAATTAATAATTTAATGCTTTTAATAATGTCATCGATATAAGTGAAATCTCTAAACATATTTCCTTCATTGAATAAATAAATTGGTTTGTCACTTAAAATTGATCTTACAAATTTAAATAAAGCCATATCTGGCCTGCCCCAAGGTCCATATACAGTAAAAAATCTCATCATCGTTGTTGGAAGGCCCCAAGTGTACGAATATGAATGTGCCATACTTTCATTAGCTTTTTTAGTAGATGCATAAATTGATAATTGAGATTCAGTTTTATCTATTTCACGAAAAGGTGTCTTGTTATTAGCTCCATAAACTGAAGATGTTGATGCCATCATTATATGTTTAACATTTAGTTTTTTTGCCGCCTCCATTACATTAAAGGTGCCTATTATATTTGCGTCAAGAAATGCACGAGGATGCTCTATACTATGTCTGACACCAGCCTGGGCAGCAAGATGTATAATTATGTCCGGCTGAAAATTTTCAGCAATTGTATAAAAATTTTTGTTATCTTCAATAAATCCCTCCGACATGTAAAAATTTTTATACTCACATAATAGCGTATGTCTTTTTTTTTTTAAATTGATATCGTAGTAATCCGTCAAACCATCATACCCATGAACATGATAGCCTTCTTTTAGCAATGATTTGGATAAATGAAAACCTATGAAGCCTGAAGATCCAGTAATTAATACTTTATTAAAAGATGAATTCCTTTTCATAGAACAATACTATATACAAAAATATAAAGTAATTAAATTTAATTAAAATTATAACACAAGTTTTCTAAATTCTAATTTTTGAATTGTATAATTAATCTTAGTGTTATATTACTTTCTCAGTGTACAAGTTTGCAATTGTTGGCCTTGGTAGAATAGGAAAATCTTTATTTTGGATCATTGATGAAAATAAAGATTTTGAAGTTTCTCTAATTGTTGACATTAATAATTCAGTAAAAAATATTTTATATATTTTAAATTATGACTCTACATACCAAAGAAATAAAGAAAGATTCATTTTAAAAAATGGAAAAATATATGACTCTTTAAATCATAGAAATATTGAATATTTATCAACTGACTCTATAAAAAATATTAAGCATAAAAGCCATAATATTAATTTTCTAATAATTTCATCTGGTATAAAATTAAAAAATTCTGAACTAAATTTTTTAAAAAAACAAAAATATAAGACATTTATTACTAACTCTGATGTAGAAAATATCCCACATTATGTTTTTGGTGTTAATGATAGAAATATTTCTAAAAAAGAAAAAATTGTTTCAACAAGTATTTGTGACTCTGTTGCGATATCACCTATAATTAAAATATTCAAAAAATTTGATATTATCAGCGGCTCGATTACAACAGTTCACCCTCTATTAAATTATCAAAGTGCTCTTGATAGTAAGTCTGCATCATGGTCAGTTCCAGGTGAGATACATGGACATTTCGAGTTAGGAAGAGGATTTTTGAATAACATTATACCTAAACCAACTAGTGCATTAAAAGCCGTAGAAAAAGTTTTAAACTTAACTCTTTCAAAAAAAATATCTACATTCAGTTATAGAATACCAACAACTATAATTGGCTCAGCAGATATAACTCTTATAGTTAAAAAAGATATAAGCCTGAAAATTATCAAAGAAGAAGTTGATAAATTGAATAAGAATGAAAAAGTAATAATGTTGAATTCAAATCCTTTAACATCTCTAGATTTTATAGGGAATGAATATAATTGTGTTTTAGATTTAAGATGGTTAAGAATAATTAGAAAGGATGGTATTTACTTAATTAAAATAATATTATGGTATGATAATGAATATGGCTATTCTCAAAATTTGATAAAAATTATAAAAAGAAATATCTTAAACATATGATTGTTTCAATTATTCCAGTAAAGAAAAAAAGTGAGAGGGTTAAAGATAAAAACTTTAAAGAATTTTTTAAAGATAAATCAATTTTTGATATTAAAATAGAACAATTAATTAAGGCAAAACTAATAAATAAAATTATTATTTCATCTAATAATTTAAAACTTTCTACATATGAGAAATTAAATAAAAAAATTATATTTATAAAGAGAAACAATAAATTTTGTAATAATATCATTTCTTGGAGTGATATGATTTTTCATATAATTAATTCAAACCGTATAAACGATAATGATATTATTGTCTGGAGCCATACTACATCGCCTTTGTTTTCAAAATTTGATGAGGCTATTAGTGTTTATAAAAAGATGGAAAAAAAGGGATACGATTCATTAATTGGCGTTCAAAAATTTAATGGTTTTCTTTTAGACAATAATTCAAGACCAATAAATTATAATTGGGGAGTGTGGCATAAATATAGTCAATTCTTAGATAGATATTTTCTTGTAAATGGCTCAATTTTTATTGGTAGAAAAAAAACATTCCTTAAAACAAAATATTTAACTGGTATTAATCCCTTTAAATTTTTATGCTCTGATATAGAGTCTATTGACTTAGATACTGAACTAGATTTTAATTTTGCCCAATATATTTATAGTAGATTAAATGATAAATAATAATTTTTTAAAAAATAAATTTGCAAATAATGAAAAATGTCTTGGAACATGGTGCACTATAGCCTCACCCACTATCACTGATATTATATGTAATTCTGGATTTGATTTTTTGATTTTAGACCGAGAACACGGTCCAATTAATTATGAAACACTTCAAAATCAAGTTTCAGTTTGTGAAAGCCGCTCTGTATCTCCAATAATCAGGGTGCCTGATATTAGTCAAAGCGAAATACTTAGATCCCTAGATATTGGTGCACATGGGATTCAAGTTCCTAATGTAAACACCTTGGATGATGTAAAAAAAATAATTGAATACTCAAAATATCCACCAAAAGGAAATAGGGGTTTTTCAACCTTTACTAGAGCGGGTGGATATGATGCTGAAAATAAAAATAATCATTATGACAATACGAACTCAAATACTTTAATTGGAATAAATTTAGAGTCAAAAAAATCGCTAGATCTTCTTGAAAAATTTATAGATTTTGATGAAATTGATATGTATTTTTTTGGAACTTTTGATTTATCTAAAGAGATTGGTAAGCCAGGAGATATTACTAATCCAGAATTAGTTAATTTAATTAAATCATGTAATGACTTTTTAATTAGTAAGAAAAAAATTACTGGAACTATTTCTGTAAGTCCTGAGAATCTAAGCTATCATTTGGATCAAGGTTTTATATATAATTTATATAAAGTAGATTGTGGTATTATTTCAGAATCTTTTAAAACTATTAAATCCCAATTTGACTCTGATAAATGAAAGTATTTATTACTGATTATGTAAATAATCCTAATATTGAAAAAAAAATTTTAGGTAAGAACTTATTTTTAAAAAAAGATAAATCCATAGATGTGCTGCTAGTATGGCATCAAAAATGTGATAACAAATATTTATCGAATTTTCCAAATTTAAAATTAATTGTCAGATACGGTGTTGGGTATGAAAATATTGACCTGTCTTACTTAAAAAAAAAATGCATTAGATTAGTTAATAATCCAGATTATGGTGTGGATGAAGTAAGCAATACGGCATTAGCTTTTCTATTATCTTTTAACCGAAAAATTCAAACTTATAACTTTAATTTATTAAATAGTTCCTTTAATTCTTTAGAATGGCAAGAAAAAAAAATTAATTCAATTAAAAGAAGTAATGAATTCAAAGTTGGTGTAATTGGCGCTGGAAGAATAGGATCGTCTTTTTTATTAAAAGCAAAAAATCTTAATTTCGACACATACTTTTATGATCCATATTTGCCCAATGGGTACGATAAAGTATTAAGATCGAAGAAAATATCGAATATTAGTGATTTATTTAAAATTTGTGATGCAGTTTCAATTCATTGTCCTTACAACAGTCAAAATAAAAATTTAGTTAATTTAAATATCTTGATGAATGTAAAGAAAAGAGAATTTCTATTAATTAATACAGCAAGAGGTGGAATTGTTTGTCAAAATGATCTTTACAAATATTTTATAATTAATAATAAATTTAATATTTCTCTTGATGTTTTAGAGGAAGAGCCGCCTCAAGATAGTGATAAGTTAATTAATTTATGGAAATCTAAAAGATCTGATAGAATAATAATAAATCCACACACTGCTTTTTATTCGAAAGCTGCTTATAAAGAAATGAGAGTAAAAGCATCAATACTGGCACTAAATTTTATAAAATATAATAAATTAGAAAATGTAATTGTATAAAAAGTGTCATTCTATTTTAAAATTAATTATTCAATATTAAAAAAATTTAGAAAAGAACTGATTAAAAATATTCCTACAGTTAAGATCAAAAAAAATAAAAGTTCTTCTCTTGATTTTGTAACAAATGCAGATTTTAAAATGCAAAAGTTAATCAAAGAATTTATTAGAACTTATGATAAAAAATCAAAAATAATATCTGAAGAAGAAAGTAACCTTAGATATATTAATTTCGAAGAAAATTTTTGGTTAATAGATCCACTAGATGGCACCTTAAATTTTGCTAGTAAGATTCCATGCTATTGCATCTCAGTGGCATATATAACCAATGGAGTTGTGATTTTTAGCTTTGTGATAAATATTAATACATTAGAAATATTCTATGCTTATAAAAATAATGGAGCCTATTTTAATGGAGCTAAAATAATCAATAATCAAGCCTCAAATTTAATTAATATTTCATCATCATCAATTTTAGAATTAAATAAAAAAAATAAATTAAATAATTTTCCAAAAGGATTTGCTATGAGAAATATTGGATCTCAATCGCTTGCCTTATGTTATTTGGCAAATGGTTCATTTTCAGCTGTTATAAATAAAGTTGCAAAAGTGTGGGATGATGTTGCAGCAATACTTATTATTACAGAGTCTAAAGGATCCTATTATTCAAACCAAAAACTTAAAGGAAAAATTTCCTTTAACAAAGATTTAAATTCTTTAGCTGTGCATTCATCTAAGATTGAGTTGAAAAAAATATTATTAGATTTAGATGATAAAAAAAGATACCTACACTTGAATTAAATTTTTACAAAAAATTATTAAAAAATTTAATTAAAATCGTTAGTAATTTTATAGATACTTAATTGTTAAAAAATGCAAAAAATTATTTCTTTTCTATATAAATAGATTGTGAAGGAAACGCGAATGATGTGTTATTATTTTCAACAATATTCTTGATTACGAAAATTAATTCTTCTTTAATTGCTAAGAATTTTTCCCAATCATTTGTATTTGTAAAAGTATTGATAAGAATATCGATACTACTATCATTGAATTTCTCTACCCTAACAAATAATTTATAAGAATCGTTAATTATAAAGCTATCATTAGACATAATAGAAGAGTTGATTTCCTTGCATATATTTTTTAACTGCTCTACAGACACATCATAAGTTAGTCCAACTATCCAATTGATCCTACGATAGCTTCTATCAGAAAAATTAATTATAGATGTGTCAGAAAAAACGTAATTTGGTATAGAAATAGGAGTAGAATCAAACTGACGGATTAATGTTGAACGAAAACCTATTTGTTCAACAGTTCCAGTTGCATGTCCTGGAACCTCAATAACATCGTTTAATTCAAATCTTTTTTCTAAAATAATCATAATTCCTGATATTAAATTTTTAAATAAATCTTGTGCACCAAGAGCTACAGCTACTCCGAAAAGACCTAGACCTGCTATTACTGGGCCAATTTTTATACCCCAGGTTTCTAAAACTGCTACTATTCCTAAAAAAATAATTAAATATTTTAATGAACGAACAAGCCATAAAACTAAAGCTTTGGATAATAGTTCTTCTAATTTCTTAAAAGCTTGTGATAATGGGACTAAGGATTGATGTAGAAGCCAAAAAATAAAAATTGTAACAAGTGTTTGATTAACTTTTTCTAAAAAATGAAATAATTTACTTTCAGAATTAATAAAAAGGCCTAATAAAACGAAAACAAGAATAACGGGTAAGGTTTTTAAAGGAGACGATAAAGCATCAAAAAGTTGATCATCAACTTTATTTCCTGTTTTTTTTACTAATTTTTTAATCTTTAAAACAATAATTTTTGCAAAAAATCCTCTTATGATGACAGCAAAAACAAGAAAGATGATAATTGTCATTATCTCTATCAATGACAAACCAAAGCTTCCTTGATCAAAGGTGTTTGTGATATAGTTTTTAATTTTTATAAAAAATTCCATTTTTTGAATTACCATATAAATATCTCATGAAAAAACCTAAAGGCAACATCATTAATACATTATTCCAATTATTATAAAAACTCATATGTGGGATCACAGGCCACCAATAAGTGAATAATAATAAAGAGTACAATAAAAATTTAAAATTAATCTTTTTTTCTGAATTTGATTTTAACTCATAAAATAATTGTTTTCCTATAAATGATGATAAATATAGAAAAAAGATAATTATAAATGATAAGCCAACTAAGCCTAGTTCCGCCAAAAGTTGTAAATAAAAATTATGTGGGTGGGTATTACACGATCTATTCTTATATATATATTTAGGTTTATTACACTGAAAACGAAATAAATTGGTTCCAACTCCAAAAAAAGGGCTATCATTAAACATTTTTAAAGCTGAAACATAATGTTCTTCATGATGATCACTATAGGGGAGGAATGCAATCTGTGTCTTGCTAACCTGATTAATTGTAAGATCTATCATTCTTATTTTAGCATTGGGATTAATGAATATTATAGACATAATTAAAAAAATAGAAAAAAAGGTACCAATGAGTTTATAAATTCTATAATTCGAAATAAATATAACTATCAATATTGTAAATAGCATTAAATTAAAGAACGGTGCTCTTTCACCTGATAAAAAAATAACAACTTCACATATGCATAAAAAAATAGTTGTAATAATCATAATATTTTTTTGATTAGAAAAATTTTGATAAATCAAGACGAAAGCAAAAAGAGACAAATAAGAAACATATCTACCAACTATTGGCTCATCTCTAAAAACACCAGTAAGTCTATTATTACTATGTTTTTTATTACCAAAAATATTAAAATCATTAAAATATTGGTATAGGGCATCAAAGCAAACAAATAAAATACAAATAACTAAAATATTTAATATACATTTCGATAAATGATGATTCTTATCTAACAAGTACCAAACACCTAGTGAAAAAAAAATATATCTAAAATAAAAAATGCTTCCACCTACTGTCAAAGATTCTAATGGCATCTCGGAAAATATAGATCTAAAAATTCCATAAAAACTAAATACCAAAAAACCATAGAAAATAGGATTTTTATAATAACTCCATTCTTTTTTTAAAACTGATTTAATCAAAAAAAATAATGCTATAAGTGATAAAAAAATATCTGGAAGTGCTGGACCGGAAGTTAAAACAATTGGTAAAAGTATTAGTAAAAAAGAAAAAAATAAAACATCAAAGGGGATTGATTTATCGTTTAGTAGAGATTTAAAAGGATTAATTAAAAAGCTAAATATCATAATTAGAAAATATATTGTTAATTATTGCGATAAATAGAAAAACGCCAAGAAGTTATCTCGGCGTTTAGTAAAATTTTTTGAAGTATTTTGATAATTACATCATACCTGGCATGCCACCACCCATACCGCCCATGCCGCCCATATCAGGCATTGCAGGAGCAGAAGACTTATCTTCTGGCTTGTCTGTAA
>MDTG01074745.1_pt1 | contig 24829 bp, 19 predicted proteins | sample 811421 | NCBI WGS metagenome assembly MDTG01 (sample SAMN05326645, study PRJNA326480) | marine metagenome | isolation source: seawater | place: Pacific Ocean: South East | collected 2011 | reverse complement strand
TCAATTCATTGTCAGGACTTAACATTTATTATTAACGAAATTATCTATAATAAATTCCCTAAACCATTAATTGGTATTGGTCATTCGATGGGTGGTCATTTATTATTATTATCTCAAGAAAATAATCAGGATAAATTTAGCTCAATAATTTTATCAGCTCCTATGCTTGGTTTTAAGTATGAAAAGTTACTTTTTTTGATTTCTAATTTAATTATGTATTTTACAGATAAAGAAAGTTATTTTTATTTATCTAAACCAAATATGGGAAAAGAAATACCTTTTGAACAAAACGACCTTACAAGTGATTACAAAAGATACGAAAGAACTCAAAAACTAGTAAGAAAAAAAAATCAAATAAGACTTTGGGGTGTTACAAATGCTTGGGTAAATGCTGCAAAGAATAGTCTATTAAAAATTAGAAAAAAAAAGTGGTTAACAAAAATTGATGTCTCTGTATGTATTGTAAATCCACTGAATGATAGGGTTGTTTGTTCAAAAGAAACCATAAAAATGGCAAAAAAACTTAATAATTGTAAGATAATAAATGTGAAAGATTGTGAACACGAGATTCTAATGGAAAAAGATCAATTGAGGGCTATTTTTTGGAGGGTTTTTGATGATGTTTTAGATACAGAAATTTGAAAATATTCTTTTTATAATGTTGGTTAAGGTAAGTTAGTATCAGGAATAATATCAAAAGCGAGAGTAACTCTACTGTGCGCAGAACTAAAAGGTGTTGTATAGTGAAATAGTGCTGAAGGAAATAAAACTACTAAACCTTTATCAACATTTACTCTTTTTTGAGGAAATAATTTATTATCGGTAGGATAATTCGCGCCTGTTAAGCTGAACACTATATCGCCTTCACCTATATCTTTATCCTCTGGTATCTCAAGATACAACGAACCACTCAACCATCCTTCCTTGTGAATATGAGCATCTAAATTTCCTCCAGAGCGCATTTTTATTATCCAACCAAAAAGACGTGTATCATTGGGCCAGGATGAAATGAACTTATCTTGAGAGTCCTTAAAAATATTTCTATAAGTGACTATTTCATTTGTAATAATTTTTTTAATGTTAGTAATAATATTACTTTCATCATAAAAAATGTTACCTGCAGATTGACTTCCTTTTTTTAAGAGTGCTTGATCTTTATATTCTAATTTCATTGAATCAATTTCATCTTTAAGATTTTCAAAATCATGGTGAGATAAAATATTTTCATTTATTAAGTTTCTTGTATAGATATAGGAAAACGGATTATCACAAAAACTATATTTTTTATCTATCTCATATCTTATTCTAGCATGAGTACTTAAACTTGATGCTAGGGAGGTTAAGACCTCATCGTTTTCTAATTTTTCTAATTTACGAATAAACTCTTCTTTTTTATTCATCAAATATAAACATTCTAAATGATGGCTTTTGCTTAACAGTATATCAGTTTTGCTGTAGTGATCGGCAGCTTGATCGTAGATTTCAAGTTTTCTATATATATTACCTAAGTTATAATGAACATTCTTTGGGTTTTTTGTGATACTTAGAGCTTTTTTATAAATTTTCAATGCTTCTTCAAGATTACCTAATTCTGTAAGCACAGTTCCTAATCCATTGAAAGCATTTTCAAGTTTAGGATTATATTTTATTGCTAATTTAAAATTTAGAAGCGCCTCATTAAGCTTTCCATCCGATAAAAAAATATTTGCAAGATTGGCATAGAGGTATCCCTCATTTGGATTATGCTCAATAATTTCATTAAATAAATCAATAGCTTCACTTCTTTTCCCAATATTTTTTAAAGATAAAGCTAATATGTTTTGAACATTAATATTTCTAGAATTAAAAGATAAAATATTTTTAGCTATATTAATTGCAAGGTTATAGTTTTGCTCCTGAAATGAGCTTATTAGCTCTTTTACTTTTCCATTTTCATTTTCTATCATGAAATTTCTTACTTATAATAATAAATTCCTAAAATTCATTAGTTTAAATTTATTGTGCAGCGAGTTCAGTATCAGCCCCGCTTGTATACATTTTAATAAATTTTTCTATGACTAATTCCAGTTTATTTTTAAATTTATTAAATTCATTACTTTTGGTTAATTTTTCTTCATTCATATATAAATCTCTTCTAATTTCAATTTGAATAGCGTTAATACCTCTTGAAGGATTTCCATAATTTTTTGATATAAAACCACCTTGATAAGGAATATTTTTACCAACATTAAACCCGGATTCTTCGAACAATATTTTTAGAATATTTGTTAATTTTGGATTAGAGGATTTACCAAAAAGGTCACCAAGAATTATGTCTTTCTTATCATACTTGTTTCCAAAAAAAATTTCTGAGGGCATTGAGTGAAAATCAATAAGAAATATTTGATTATTAAATTGTCTTAGATTTTTTATTTTTTGCGCAAGTTTTTTATGCCATGGTTTGTAAATTGTGATTATTCTGGTTTCAATATCTTTCCAGCTTAATAAATTTTTATAAATATCCTTTTGATCAAATGTTTTTGTATGTACCAATCCGTATCCATTATTCGCGTAGCCAGAACTTGAAAATTTATTGCTAATAGAAAAACTATTTTTTACTGTTTCTTTATCAATTTCATTAATATTCCTATTCAAATCAATATATGATCTAGAATATTGAGAAAAGATTTTAATCAAGTTTTGAGGTTTGATATCGCTAATTAATTCATCAACAAATAGATCGCTAACCATTAGAAGTTTTTCTTTATCAAAATTAACATTTTTATTTTCAAAGAAGCTATCGGGAAATATTACCCCTGAGTGAGGTGATGTCAGAATAAAAGGAGGTCTTTTATTTTTTTTTTCTTTAATTAATAATGTCATATCAGTTATATACTAATATAAAAATATTAACTTGTAACATGTAAATATAATGGGCGCGTAGCTCAGTGGGAGAGCACTACGTTGACATCGTAGGGGTCGCTGGTTCAATCCCAGCCGTGCCCACCATTTAAAGTGAAGGCATTAATGGAATATAATACAACAAATGGTGATGATGGTCTTATCGTTGGAACTGATGATGATGACACTTACTATGTTTCCCTTGGGAGTGATCTTTTTGATGGTGGGGGTGGATTTGATACAATTTGGCTTGAGTCTTCTGATGCTATTCTTATAAGAGGAGTAGACACAAAAGGTACATTTACAGGAGAAATTGGAAGAAAATTTTTATATGTAAAGATAAAAGATGGCGATACATTTTCAGAAAAATATACAATAGCCTATAATGTTGAATTTATTGAATTTAATGACAACAATGGGATTAACTTAATTTTACTTAATAGCACAAATTTCTTTCAATTAAATACTTCTGCTATAAGTAATGTTAGTTTAAGAAGCGATGAAAGCGCAAGTCTTGATCTACGCGATCATTTTTTCTCTTACAATGAAGGTAATAATATTTCATACACGTTATCTTCTTCAAATCCTAAGATTTCGGATCAAATAATATTAGATAATAATAAATTAGAAATTACGTCAGGTAATTCAGGACCTTTAGAAAATTCAATTATTAAAATAGTAGCATCGGAAACTTCTATAAATACGAATAATGATAATATTAAGGAGTTATCATTTACTGTTTCAATGTCAGATGATGACTATCATCCTTATTTTTCATCATTCGTTGATCCTGACAAAGCATTAGTATCTCCAGCAAATGCAAGTATGAGTACAGGAACATTAAATTACAGCAATCAAAATGATATTATAATATTAACTGGTGGAGCAAATACAGAATTAGGTCGTCAGGGTGATGATATTTATTTAATATCTGATTTAATACCATTTGATTCTAATATAACAATTGTAGATAATTTTGGGTCTAATAAAATTCAATTTCCTGATAATACATTTATTAGTAGCGCCCTTTTCACAAAAGATGCCATAAGAATTGTGTTAAGTGATTCAAAAACAATTACTGTTAATGGGGCTGATAATTTTACATTTAATATAGGAGCAAATATTACTTCAGGCGATACAAGTGATGATTTGGATTTTGTAACTTTCGCATCATGGTTTGGTGTTGAAGATGTTTTAAATCTTACAGGCTCTATTGAGGCTTCAATAGGAGATGTATATATAGTCTAATTTCTATTCAGATTTCTAAATTATATATTCAAATATTTTTGAGAATAAAAAATACAATTTAGTGATTAAATTTAATTTAATATTAACTAATTGTTTTATTTTGTTTTTTTTTTTAAAAAAAATAAATGACCTTGTAATTTAAACAGAATCTACCCATTTACTTATTATCAATAATTTAAATGAAGGAGAAAATTATGTTGGTAGAAGGTATTGGACAAGTTACATTTTCAAATGAAATTTTAAGAATTGCAACTTTAAAAACAAAGCCGAATGGTGAAGTCGAAGAGTCTGGTCAGATTGATATACCAAGAGGATCAATTGAAGGTGTTATCAATACATTAGTTGGGGCTGTAAATGAAATTAATGATAAAATAGCCGGGGCTAATGATGATAAAAAGGACTCAGATAATGGTTCATCTAATGGGAAGAAAAGCTCAAAGAAAAAATAGCTAATTCTTGATTAAAAATCATGGTTTCATTATTAAAAATAAGAGTGCTTGCTCTGGTTTTTTTAATATTTTTTGCAACAAGTTTACTTGCTAAAGATATAGATATAAAAGCCTTTTCAGTATTGCCGGAAAATGAATTGATATCTAATGATGATTTTATTATTAAAATTCAAAATATCATTATAACGCAACCTGAATTTAGACAAGCAATCGCTGTTAAAGGTGAGTTTCAGGAGAATAGAAAATTTGCATCAAGGCAGAGATTTCCATCATTAACAGCTCAAATTATTAATGACAGAACAATCTCAAGAGATATTGAAAGTGGAAATAGACTTAGAAAAACTCAAGACGATGCTTTTGATGCCCAAGTAATAATTGATCAGCCAATTTACACGGGAAATGAAATTAATTCTAAAGTAAAAATTGCTAAACTTGAAATTTCTAGAGCTTCTATAGAGCTTAGTAAAATAGCTTCAGAACTAATACTCACCGCCTCAGAAATTTATATTAATGCTTCAAGTTCTATGATCTTAAGCGATTATTGTTCAGATTTATTTGAAGATTTAAAAAAATATAGAGACATCGTAAAAAGAAGGTTTGACGGTGGTATTATTTCAGCAAGTGAAATGGCTATCGTAAATGTTAGATTAAGTGAAATTGAAGCTAAATTAGCAAGATTAGAGGCTGATAAAATAAAGACTGCGTCAATTTATAGATCATTTTTTAAGGAAGAATACAAAGGATTCGGTTTGCCCAATCTTTCTTTGTTAAATATATATGACATTACAAAACTTAATAATATAGAAAGTTATGATGAATTAATTGCGAAAAATGCAATTGAGAATAAGGAAGCTGACCTTGAATTAACCAAAAGCCAGTATAGACCTAAGTTAGGTTTTAATGCCAGGTATACGCAATATGATGTTGACGAAGACGCAGAAGATAGCGATATCAGAGGAGGAATATATTTTTCATTTCCTATATTTAATTTTGGAAGAGGTAGTGCGCAGATCTCTGCTTCAAAAGCTAGAATTAATCAGGCAAAGATTAATTCTGAAAAAAGTAGAAGAGATAAAGAGTCTCAAATAGCAAGTGTAATTGGTTCATCTTCTGGAACACTTCAAGCCAGAAACAGGCTTGAGGACTCATATATTAATATAAAGTTACAAAGGGAAACATATTTTAACAGTTTATCAAGCTCGCAATTTTCTATAGCAGCTCTTCTAGAAGCTGCTCTTAGAGAATTAAATTTGTTTGAGCAACTTGTTGCCAATGAAAAAGAGCTTGTTTTGGCAGATCTTCAATCAAGTCACTTAAATAGAGCTTTATTAAATAGATTTAAAATTTCATATTAATAATATGTTTACTTTTGATAAAAATAGTTGGTTCTGGCAAGCGGTTTTAGCTAATAAAAAAGTCTATTATCAAATCCTTTTAGCTTCATTATTTATCAATTTTTTTGCCTTGGCCAGTGCTTTTTATATTATGACAGTTTATGACAAAGTGGTCCCAAATACCGCAATTAGCTCACTGATAGCACTAACAATTGGAATGGTGATAGTTCATATTTTTGACTTCATTTTGAAAATGTTAAGATCTTACTTCATAGATATAGCTGGGGAAAAATTAGATGATGTAGTGGCAGAAAAATTATATTCGAAAATTTCTAAGCATGACAGTAAAGTCCTAGGTTCTTCAAGCGCCGCAACTGTTAGCGCGGTAAGAGAATTTGACACTTTTAGAGACTTTTTTACTTCTTCCTCAATGGTTTTATTTATCGATGTTCCATTTATGCTTTTATTTATAGTTATTCTATGGTGGATAGGTGGGTGGGTAGCTCTAGTTCCAACTTTAATAGCCCCTCTAGTTGTTCTCGTAGCTTATCTAATACAGCCAAATTTGAGAGGCCTGGCAGACAAAGAGCTTACATCAAAACAAAGCAAGCTGTCTGTTCTATTAGAGCTTTTAAATGGACATGAAACAATTAGAACTGTTTCAGGAGGTAGTTTTTTAAAAGATAAATGGTTGGAATCGGTTTCAGATCAAAATAAAATTGGAGTGATTAGTAAAGTTTTTGCAAATTTTGCCCTCACATTTGCTCAAACTGGTATAGCGGCTAGTCAAACTTTAATCATATTTTTCGGAGTATTTTTGATAGCTGCAACAGACTTAACTATGGGAGCATTGGTTGCTTGTGTAATTTTATCTGGAAGAACCCTAAATCCAGTTGTACAATTAGGTAGCATACTTACTAAATTAAATTCTGCCTTATCTGCTTTCAAAAAAATTGATGCTTTAATGTTAACTGAAGCGAAAGATGAAAAATTTAAAGATGATAATGTTGTTGCAATTTCGAAGGGTAGTATAACAATAAAAGACTTTTCATATGAAATAGACGGAAAAAAATTACTGAATAATGTCAATGTTAAAATTGATGACGGTGAAAGAGTTGGTATTATAGGGCCTGTAGGTGGAGGAAAATCAACATTGTTAAAATCCCTTGTTGGTTATTATTCTGTCGATTTGGGAAGTATTTCGATCGATTCATTTGATATTAATAATATTGATACGAAAACTCTAAGAAAATCAATTGCATATGTTCCTCAAACAATTCAATTATTTTCAGGAAGAATTCAAGATAATATAACTGCAGGTTTGGATGATTGCTCTGATGAGGACATAATTAATGCTGCTAGGATGGCGAATGCCCATGAATTTATTAGCGTTCTGCCTGGTGGTTATGACTCGGAATTAAAAGAAGGAGGCAATAACTTATCTGGAGGCCAAAAACAGAAGCTGGCACTTGCAAGAGCATTTATCAGAAAACCAAAAATCGCAGTTTTTGATGAGCCAACAAACTCATTGGATGGAGAAACAGAGATATTAATGAAAGATTATATTGATAAGAACTATATTGGAAAGACTTTGATATTAGCAACACATAAAATAAGCTTGCTATCTATTGTTGATCGAATAATTGTGATATCTGGCGGTAAAATTGTTGCTGATGGTCCTAAAGATAAAGTTTTACAGAGCATGCAATCTCCACAGAGCAAGAACTGATGTAAAGGAATGTTTTTATGAAAATTGCTGAGAGAATACATAGTTTTACAGATATTATTAGAGAAAAATTTACATCTATTATCGACTCTATGATACCCGATGAAGATATTACGAAAACCTCTATTCTTTTTTGGTTTATCATAATCTTTACAACTATTGCAATTTTCTGGGGATTATTTGCTAAAATAGATATGGTTGTACGCGCTCAGGGAAGTGTTATACCTGCTTCAAAGGTTCAAGTTGCACAAGCGGTTTATGGAGGTATCCTTGAGAAAATATCAGTTTCATTAGGGGATGAAGTTAAAAAAGGAGATGTTTTGTATATTATTGATGGTAAAAATAATGAAGCAGAATATGTGATTAATGAAAGAGCCTATGAGTCCACAACACTTGAATTAGAAACGCGCTCAGAGAGAGTTGCACTTATTGAAGAACTTGTAAATGAAGGGGCAGAGTCTAAAATGAGACTTCTTGATGAAAAATTAGCATTAGTAGATACGCAAAGACGATTATCAGAGATATCCTCAAGGAGAGAAGCCTTAAAGTTCCAAAAGGATCAAAGCGTAATAAGATCGCCTGTTGATGGTATAATTAGCTCAGTTGATGTTACAACAGAAGGCCAAGTTTTAAAACCTGGACAACTATTATCCAATATTGTTCCAAAGGGTGAGCAGTTAATTGTTGCAGCTAAAGTGCAAACACAAGATATATCCTTTGTTAATGTTGGACAAAATGTAAAAATTACATTTAGCGCATATGATCCATCAGTATATGGAACATTTAATGGAAAAGTAACAAAGGTTGCGGCAACAAGCACTCAATCCAATGAAGAAAATTCAGCGCCATACTATGAAACGCTTATCGAAGTTGATGACGAAAAGATAAATGACATTATAATTCAATCAGGAATGACTGTAGATACATCAATTATAGGTCAGAAAAGAACTGTTTGGGGTTATGTATTTAATCCAGTTACTAAATTGAAAAGAACTGCATTTAGAGAAAAATAATTATTCCTTAAAATATTTTTTTGCTAAATCGGTATATTCTGCATAATTCGCATATTTATTAACTGAGGAAGTATACAATTTCCTTCTTACTTGAGAACTGCTTGGCGTAGAAACTGCTCTTTTATTTTTATAAAATTTTAAACAATTTGACTCAAATGGTATTGAACAAAATTTTAATAAATTTTTAATTTCAGCCTCACTATTTTCAATCAATTCTTCATATTTTACATTGAAAACAAATTCTGGAATAGTTTCAATCCAATGATTTAGGAGTTTTAGGTATTCTTTATAATAGTTAAATGTATTTACTAAATCAAAACTGTAAGATTGCCCATCTGAAAAGGCCTGAGAATAAATAGAAAAACAATTATCTAGAGGGTTCCTAAGTGTGTTTATAATTTTAGCCTTTGGCAGGATTAACTTAATTATCCCGATGAAAAGAAAATTTTGTGGAATTTTATCCACAATAAATTCTTCATCACTTTTTGACAAAGATCTTATTTCCTTAATATAATCGTTACCTATGGCTTCCCTTTGATCTAAAGATAGACCTTTAAGGGTTGAATACCTTATATTATGTTTAGCAATTACTTTATTTAGAATAGGTATCTCACCCATTCCATGTATTTTACTATGAGAATCTAATATTTGCTCTATTAAAGTAGAACCAGACCTTGGCATCCCAAGAACAAAAATTGGTGAAGGATCATGAGACCCTCCATCTCCTAATGAGTCAAATAAATCACTGTTAAAGTTTTCTTTAGCAGCTTTAAAAATCTGTAAATCTTTATTGAAATCATAAGGGGAAATTTTAGAATGAAGATTATTTGCTTCAACAAGATATTTATATGCTTTTTCATAATTTTTTTCTTTATCATAAGTATGAAAAAGACCAAACGCTTGATAAACTCTATCCATTCCGATTGAAATATTATTTTCATAATTTTTTTCAACTTCAAGAACGACTTTGTTTGAACTCTTTAAGGAAAAATTCTTTGCGTAAACATTAAAAATAAAACCTTTATTGATATCAAGATCGAGGATCTTCTTATAGATTTTTTCGGTATTTATATTGTCACCTTGAGCTTCACTATAATTTGCTAAATTTTGAAGAGCGGGAATATTGTCTGGGTTGATTTGCAGAGCTTTTTTTGCATAAACGATAGATTCTTCAATCTTACCAAGCCCATAATAAGCTGAAGATAAGTTGCTGTATGCTCTTAGCTTAATTTTATTGTTATTTGTTAAAAGTAACTTATTAAGTATTTCTAAACTTTTACTGTAATGCTTTGACTCAATTAAGGCTGAGGCTAAATTGCACAATATTTCCTCTGAGGAAGGATTAAGTTTTAAAGATAATTCAAATAACTTGATGGCTAAATCATGTTTATTGATTTTTAAATATAAATTACCTAAACCGTTATATGCTTTATCGAATTTTTTATTAATTTTAATTGATTGTTTAAAATTTAGCTCAGCATCATTAAATTGCATTAGCTCATAATTCAATACACCTAAATTATAATAACCATGAAAAAATTCCTCATTTACCTCAATAGATTTACTGAAATATTTTTTTGCTAAACCATATTCTTTAAGATTAAGATATATCAATCCTAAATTATTAATAGCTTCTAAAAAAGTTGGGTTAATTTCTATAGCCTTCAAATACTGACTGATAGATTTTTCAAAATTGCCCTCTTTTGATGCAACAATTCCTGAGAAATATAATAAAGAAGAAGACTCATTAAGCCTATCTCCAAAACTCATTATTACTTTTTTAACTTCAGATATGTTTTCACTTTTTAAAAGATTAATAATATCTTTTTGTTGTGACTTATTTAATTCAAACCCTATCTTTACCTCCAAAAAATAATTTTTTGCAATAAACTAATTACCTAAATCTATTCTTCTTCCTCCGTGACCAGACAAAACATCAAAAGCAAGTGAAATTCTCTCTTCATTAGAGTTAAAAGGTATTGTTTTATGAAAAAGTGAAGATGGAAATAAAACAACTGATCCAACACTTGGTTGCAAGACTTTTTTTGGAGTATTGAGATCTTTTCCAGGATAGTCATAACCGTGTAAACTGAATTCTATTGCTCCCTCATTTTCAGAATTTTTAATTCTAGGCACTTTCAAGTAAATAACCCCGCTCATCCAGCCTGAAAGGTGATTATGCGATTTTTGCATACCAAGTTTTTCAAGGAAAACTGTCCAACCTTGTATTTCAAATGGGTTAGGCCATCTGTTAATAAATAAAGTATCTTTATGATTAAGTGTTTCGATATAAGTTTTAATACAATTTCTGATAATTGTTTCTAATGTGTTAATTTCATTACTATTACTATCGAATATAGTTGGTAATGTTTGTAGCCCTCCAATTGTTGTCTTACCTTGCGGATTATATTCACTTGTTATAGATCTAGATAAAGCAATTATTTTTGATATCAATGTATTTGCATCCTCAGAATAGTCATTAAGATTAAATTCTTTTATATAATCTAGAGGATTATCTATAAAAAGTGACTTGTTCTTTTTGCCATTAATAATGCTTACGAGGGGATCAAGTGAAGCAAGAAGAGGATTGCATGGATCAATTTCTCTAAGTTGTGAGGAGTAAGAGTCTAAGTTTTCATAATCTTCAACAACAAAATAATTATTAATTAAGTTCATCAGTGCATGGACATTAAACTCATCTCTTTGCAGTATTTTTTTTGAACATTGAATTGATTTTTTATATTGAGATAGCTCATAAAAAGATCCAGCCAATATATTTTGTGCATCAATATTATCTTGGTCATTTGCTAATATCTTATTAGCAAAATGAATCGCATCTTCAAAAATGCCATTAGAATGACTAATATTAGCAAGATTTACTAAAGCACTGTGGTTATTTTCGTCAATGGAAATTACTTTATTAAAAGCCTCTAAAGCTTTATCGGTTTCTCTTCTTCTTAAGCAAATTATTCCAATATTTATAAGTCCACCAATGTGAAAAGGGTCAATAGCTAATATTTCTTCTAAACCTTTTTTTGCTTCTTCGTATTTATTAAGCACTATATAACTTAACGATAAATTAAATTTTACATCTATATTTTCTTCATCTCTAAGTAAAATCTTTTTATAATATTTAATAGCAATTCTATGTTTATTTATCTTATTTAAAAAGATAGCATAATTGAAGAAAATATTTGGTACATCTGACCTACTTCTTAAGACTTTTATAAAATTCTGTTTTGCAGCATCAAGATTATCTTTTCCCATATAAATCAATGCTAAAATATTATGAATTTCTGTTTCCTTAGACTCTAAAAGAAGGTTTTTTTCTAACAAATTGAGGGCTTCATCATATTCTTTACAATCTGTATATAAGCCAGCTAGTTCATAAACTATTCTTTTTTCTTCTGGCTCGATTCTATATGCATCAACTAAAAATTTTTTTGCCCAATTATAATCTTTATTAATTTTACAAATTATTCCCATAAGAAAATATAATCTTGAGTCATCAGTTTTTATTTGCCTACTTCGCAAAACAATATCATAAGCTTTTTTATTTTCCCCTTGAAGCAATAGATCTGATAACTCTTCTTTGCTTGGGATGTCTTGTTTAGTCTGAATATTACTTTTAAAATTTTCTAGTTTTTTAATACCTTTTATAGGAGATTTTAGAAATTTTTTTTTGTTATCTTCCATTTTAAAATTAAACTTTTTTATTCAATAAATATTCTTTTGCTCTATTGAAAACCTCTGATTGGTTTCCTTCATCCTCTAACTCTTGATAAATTGTTTCAATTTCTTTGATGTATTTTTTATTATTTTCAAAAATTAGAAGAATATTTAAATAGTCTTCCTTCCAATAAATATCTTCTTCAAACATCTCACTTTCTCTAAAATGAAATAATGATTTTTCGTAATTTTCTTTTTTTTCGTATAACTTTCCTAAATAATAATGCGCTCTATCAGCGCCATCTATTGGTTCAATATTTATAGATCTTTCAAAAAGCGGAATAGCTTTCTCTATCTCATCTTTTCGATAATATATTTCACCAATTAACCTCATTAATTCAAAAGAATCGGTATTAATAGAAAAAGCATTTTGAAATTCATTAAGTGCTTCATCTAAATTGTTACTCATTAAATAAGAAATACCAAGATTTGATAAAGACTCTAAATTTTTGGGATTTGTCTCTAATACCTTTTTATAGTGAGTAATAGCGTTACTGTAATCACTTAAACTTAAATAAAAATTTGCTAAGTTTTCGTTTGATTCTTCTGATTGAGGATCCTTGTTCTGGCAAATTTTTAAATATTTAAGAGCGTTTTCATCATCTTCAATTCCCTTGTAACAAACTGCCATGTTATGAAATGCTTTCAAGTCATTTTGATCTAGTTCTGTGGTTCTTTTATATTCATTAATAGCCAATTCATATTCTTTTCTGTGTTGATAAGCTACTCCATTATTATAGTGAAATCTTGGATCGTTTGATAAATTAATAATTGCATTATAAATATTATTAGCTTCTTCATAATTATTTTTAGCTAAATAAATATTTCCCAAATTAAATTTAGCATCAATATTGTTAGAATCTACTTTAAGTATTTTTTCAAACGCCTTTAATGCTTCATCATATTCTTCTTTGGCCTGATATGAAAGCCCAAGGTTTTTATGTGCCTCTAAGAACTTATCATCAGTACTAATAATTTCTTCATACATTTGAATAGCTTCATCATACTCCTCTTTCTCAAAGTAACAATTTGCTAAATTAAATTTAATTTTGTTCGACGGATCATAACTATATGCTTTTTTAAAAAGATTTATAGCTTCGGTATATTCTTTTTTTTTTAAAAAAATATTAGCCTTATTGTTATAGGCAACAGCATAATCAGGTTTTATTCTTAATGATTCATCAAAAAACTTTAGGGCTTTCTTAATTTCTCCCTGCGCAGAAAAAGATAAACCTAATATATTAAGCACAATATGATGATCTTTTTTATTTTCAAGAATAGCATTTGCCATAGTTTCAAGTTTACTAAAATCTTTAGCCGTATATAAAGCTATAAGTTCTTTAACCTCTTCATCGTTAGGTGTTGGTATATTTTTTGACATTTCTATCAGTCTTTATCATTTGTAGAGAAGTTCATCCACCCAGTAATTATATATTTTTCGCCTTTTGAAACAACTTTTCCAGAATGAGCATGTGTCCACTCGGCAGGCCAAATAATTGTGTTTCCTTTTTTTGGGGTGATATCCATATTATAATGGTCAAAACTTGTATGGCCTCCTTCTTCAACATCATTAAGATAAGTAAGAAACACGAGAATCCTTTGCAGGGTAGAGATAGAGGTTCTCTCTGAATGAATTTGAGCAATATGCCCTCCTTCGTTATATTTTTGAATGTTAAAACTACCAATATCTACTGATGTTAAAAATTTTCCTAAAAAAGGCCACTGATTTACATAGTCCTCGTAGCATTTATTTAAAGCCTCGAGATACTGATTTATAATTGTATACTTACTTTGAACTAAATCTTTTGGCTGTATTGAAATATCAATTGTATCTTTTGCTTCCTTATTGATTTTACCACTTACTCTTCTGCCAACATTTTGAATATCTGGATTCTCATCAAAAAATTTTATTACTTCACTACATAAATTGTCATTTTCAATATTCCAACAGCCAATAAAATGAGGAGAGTCGTTTGAGTTAATTGGGATTCTTTTCATATTGCTTAATCACACAAAATTTTAATTTCATGCCCTCTTTCAAATCTTACTATTCCAGATCCTTTCTTTAACATCGCTAAGCCATTTTCATGCTTACCTTGTGCAAGTAAGGTTCCTCCTAAACCAGTATAAGCATTTTTTGAATTTTCATCTATTTTTAAAACTTTTAAAAATAATTTATTTGATTGATTATAGTTTTTTTTCATGTGGCTTATATTTGCCAAGCCCAATAATGCATCTATATTATTTTCATTTATCTTTAAACAAGCAGCATACAAATCATTGGCTTTGTCTAATTCTCCCAGCTTTTCGTGAACTCCTGCGAGGTTAGTATATCCTAACTCAAATTCTTTATTTATATTAATTGCGGATGAATAATATTTTATAGATTTTTCTAATTCATTACTATATTCGTATTGAAGTCCAATGTTATTGAGGCTTTCAAAACTTTTGTCATTTAGAGAATAAGATTTTTTCAGGTATTTAATTGACTCTTCTCTATGGCCCAGATTACCCAGACAATTTCCCAAATTAAAAAAGATTATATAATCATTTTTGTCATAATTTTTGATTAACTTTAAATAAATCTTTATTGCATCCTCAAATTTATCTTGTTTTAGTAAGGAAAAGGCAAGCATATCAAGAATTTCTTCTGATTCTTCCGATTTATTAAGAATCGATAAAATAAATTTTTCTGCAATTTTAAATTGATTTTTTTCAAAATAAAAAAGAATCTTTTGTCTTTGCTGATTAGTCTTTTCAATCATTTTTCTGTCACGGATTAATATCAAACGCTATACAAATTCTTTTATCTCCTTTAAACGGTATTGTTTCGTGAAATAAAGATGATGGAAACATTATAATATCACCTTCATTTATACTTACAGTTTTTGAAGGAAAGTCATCATGTAGCTTTGGGTAGTCATAACCATGAATACCAAACTTAATTTTACCTTGATTGTCAATTTTTTTTGGTAGCTTTAAATAAAGCGTACCACTTATCCAGCCTTTTTCATGGATGTGAGGTTTTAAAAAACCATTCTCACTCATATTAATTATCCATCCATTTATGTTTTTTGATTTTGGCCATTGGTTAATAAATTCATTATTTTCCTCATGATATTTTTTATAGTAATCATTCATCGCTGTAAAAATAGTTTCTTTCAAAGATGAAAAGTGTCTATCTGTTTTTTCAAATATGTTTCCTGCTGTTTGTTTACCATTTTTAAGAAGATCTTGATTACGATTATCAATAACCATCTTATCAATCTTTTCATTTAATTCTTTTACAAAAGATTGATCATCTATATTTTTTTTATAAATAAAGTCTAAAGGATTTTTACAAAATTTATAATCGTCTTTTTGTTTAAGATTTACTGAGGCATGGGCAGATAGGGATGAAATAGTTCTTGATATATTAGGTTTATTTATTTCATTATTAAGCATTGAGTTGAATTCATCAAAATGACCTATTTTATATTTACACTGCATCATCTTTTCATTGAAGTCAGCATATTTGCTTAATTTAAAAAATTCAAAAGCTTTATTAAACTCTCTAGCGTCATATAAAATCATAGCAATATTATAGTTTACATACTCATTTGACTCATCAATTTCTAAGATTTTAAAGAAATACTTAAGCGCAGGTTTAGCTTCACCCTTTTCTTTAAGTGAATTTCCAATATTAATTAATGCGTCAATATTATTATCATCTAACAATAATATTTTCTTACTGATATCAATAGACTCATTGAGTTTACCCTCTTTAAAGAGAATTAAAGACAAGGAATTTAATAAAAAAATAGAATTGCTATCTTTTTTAAGGGCATAATTAACATCTTTTTTTGCTGCAGATAGGTTTCCAGCCTTAATAAGATAGGTAATTTTATTGATTACATTTTTATTTATTTTTTCAGTCATATTTTAGGGATTAATATCAAACGCAATACAAATCCTCTCTTCTCCTTTAAAAGGGATTGTATTATGGAAGAGAGAGGATGGAAACATTACTAGGTCACCTTTTAAAATATTTATGATCTTATTCTCAAATTTACCTTTTTTAATTGGGTAATCGTTGCCATGAAGACCAAACTCAATATTACCTTGAGTTTGATTTTCATTTTTTTTTGGAACCGAAAGATACAATGAACCACTTAGCCATCCTCCCTCATGAATGTGAGGTTTTAGGTAACCATTCTCTCTCATATTTACATACCAGCCTCTTATTTTTTTATGTTTAGGCCACTTTTTTATAAATTCACAATCATTATCCTTAAATAAATTTAAATACATTTCCGAAAAACGAAAAATTATATCTCTTAACTCACTGAAATCACTATCGCCAAGATCAAATATGTTTCCAGAAGACTGCTTACCATTATTTAATAAACCTTGATGTCTATGGTTAATTTTATTTTCTTTAACTTTTCTTAAAAGTCTCTCTAAAAGACTATTGTCATTTATTTCCTCTTTTAAAATAAAGTCTAATGGGTTTTTACAAAACTCATAATCATTTGATTGTTGCAAATTAATTGATGCGTGAGTAGACAATGATGCTACAAGTCTGGAAACATTTGGTTTCTCTAATTCCTTATCTAGACCTATATTAAACTCTTCAAATAGACCTAATTTATACTGACATTGTAGAACTCGTTCTTCATAGTCATTAAATTTACTTAGTCTAAAGTAATCAATTGCTGCCTCTAATTGATTTAATTTATAAAAAATCATAGCAATATTATAATTAATATAGGTTAAGTTTGGGTTGTATCGTAAAGCTGTTTTATACAATTCAATTGCTTTATTTATTTCTCCTATGTCATTGAATATATTTGCTAAATTTGAGTAATTTTCAGAAAAGGTAGGGTTTAATTTAATTGATTTTTCTATGCAAGTAATGGCATTCTTTTGATCACCAGTTAACTTATAAGCATTCCCAAGATCAGAATATATTTTAAAGTTATTTTTATCTATTTCTATACCTTTCAGGTAGGTTTCAATTGCAATAGCACCCTCTCCTTTTGCTAAAAGTGAATTACCTAAATTATTATATGCTGGAGATGAATTCTCTCGTAATTGAATAGCTCTTTCAAAACATGATATTGCTTTGTCATACAAATATTCATCATGATAAATAATACCTAAGTTCAGATTTGCTTCATAATACTCTGGGTTTATATCAATACTTTTAAGGTAATAAGATTTTGCTTCTTGTTTCAAGCCTTTTGCGCTATAAGAATTTCCTAGATTAAAATAAGCTTGGAAATAATTATTTTTTTGCTCTATGGCTTTTTTATAATTCAGAATAGCATTATCGTAATCTTTCATTTTATTTAATATCGTCCCAAGATTGTTATAAGCATCTGGGTTAATAGGTTTAATTTTAATTGATTTCCCAATACTTTCTATCGCATCATCAATTTCATTAAGCTCAGACTGAGACATACCTAAAATAAGATAAATTTGAGGATCGCTTTTTTTATTAAGAATATTTAACGCAATTTCTTTGGTCTTATGAAATTGTTTCTGATTAAATAAGCTTAAAATATTTTTAATTTCATTTTGCATTTAATATTAAATCATATTTCTTAATTTTTCGTATTTATCTTCTTTCTTAATTTCTTCAATAATATGCTTCATTAATATCCTCAAATAAGTTTTTTGTACATCGACCGATAATTCATCACCTTTAGTTCGTTTCAAAACTTTTTCTTCAAAATCAAAAGGTTTATCCAATTCTCTTAAAACGATTTCTAGATCTTTTTTATGTTTGCTTTTTTCTAAATTATCATAATTATAAAAATAATTAAAAACTCCAAAAAGTGGTTTAATTCTTGCTATATCTTCTGATGAAAAAAATATTCCAGGTTTACGATCAACACTTTCAGTTGAAAACCCTTTAACATCAGGTGTAGTATTTGAAATACCCCAATAATAATTACCTTCAAAAGAAGGTTCTTGTAAGTTTTTAATATATTTAATACCTAACCAATCAGCGAGTTTTTTTAGAGTACCAGTTGGTTCTTTTTTTAAATCCTCAAGCCTTATGACTGCATTAGCTTTAGATTTATCTAAAATTTGATTATTAAGATAATTTAATACTATTGCAAATTTATTAATAAATTTGTTATTTTCCTCATGTTCCATGTTGGTTATATCTGTTATTTTTGGTTCAATTTTACACCAACTTTCGAGGGCTTGTATCGGTTCTCTTATTATTTGAAGAAATCTTGCATTTGGAAAATCTTTAAGAAACTGCGCAGATTCAACAAAAGTTGGATTATGAATGTGAAAAAAAAGTAGTGTTGGGTTTAAATTCCTTTTAATTGTTGCATTGTATGCTAAATGAATTAGCTTAAAAAATGTAGCCCTTGTCATTTCTTCATACCCTTCTAGAAAAGTAAATAAATATTGGCCGAATTTTTCTTTATCTAATTTTAACGAAATATCTTTATTTTTTCCAAGAGTTGTCAATCCTGAAGAGTAACCTGGGGGTCCGCTCATAGGCTTTCCCGGGACATCTAGTAAGGATTTTGCGTCAAAAAATGAATCATACATAGAAATAAAGTTTGATACTAAAATTTTCTTCCAATTTGAATTATTTTTTCCAACATAAAGAAGATCCCAAACTTCAGGGTGAAAAAATCCTTTAAAATATACGCCTGGTGTAGTTATAATTTCTGGATGGCCATCAAGTAATGAATGAAGAAATATTGAACCTGTTCTCCCACTATTCTTTATTAATGCCACAACATTGTCCATTTTATCTAATATACGATTAATACTTTCGTCTATTGACTTAATCTTAGGAGAGCCATCAAGATTTTTATATAAAGAATTATAAGTTTCCTTCAGTTCTTCATATTTTCCAGTTTTTTGAAAACCCAAGCATTGATTATCATATGTTGAATAAGCTTTTGGATTAATCTCTAGAGCTTTTTTATTGCTGAGAACTGACTCATCAAATAACCCCGAGTCAAATTCAATTCCACCCCTATTTGTTAATAGTCTATCTATTAATTTTTTATCAGTATTTAAATCAAAGGATAATGAATTATACTTTAAGGCTTTATCAAATTCTCCTATAGCTCTATAACATGAGGATAAGTTCTGTATCGAGGCCGAATTCTTAGGGTCTCTATCAATTACAAATTCAAACTCTAATATAGCTTCCTCATATTTCCCTATGTTAAATAAGGCTAAGCCAAGATTGTTATAAATTGGTAGATGATCCTTATTACGATCTTTTGCTTTCTCATAATTTTCAATTGCAGCATATACTAAACCTAAATCTCGATAAACATTCGCAATGTTATAAAATGCTAGAAAATTTTTTTCTTCAATTTCTATAGCTTGCTCTAGTAATACTCTTGCATCATGAAGTTGGCCTTTATCATGTAATGTAATTGCTAAATTATTATAGGCCTTATAGTGTTTAGGATTTAATTCAATGGATTTTTTATAATTTACTATAGACTCATCTATTCTTCCTATATTCCTTAATAAATTTGCATAGTTAGTATAAGTAATTGCTGTTTTTGGACTGATTTTTATAGATTGTTTATAGTGATATTCAGCTTTAGCACTCTCAGCCATAGAACTAAATGAAGTTCCAAGTATATTATGAATTATATGAGAATCTTTAAAAATCTTTATATATTTAAGACCAAGATCAACTACTTTTTGATGATCTTGACTAGAGAACATTCTTATTAACTGATCTATTGCTTGTTGATGCTTATTTTTATTATTATCCATAAGTAATAATACTCCCAAAGCAAATTTTAAAAGAATTCATCTTTTTGTATTATTGAGATTGTATTAGCTCTTGATCCTGGTTTAGGATCAGAAATATATAAGATTGCAGCAGATTTATTTTTATTAAAAACTTGAGCTCGGTAAGACTTGAGTGTATTGAAAACAAACTTATTACCTTTTGTATTATCAAAATGTTTAAGTTTAATACATTCTACATTTTTCCAAAATTTACTTAACTTTATAGTTCTATCTGTATCAGTAAAAACTAATATTTTTATGTAGGGATTAACAGATTTTACTTTTTGAATAGCCTCACCACTTCTCGAAAAAATAATTATTGGTATACCCTCTAACTGTGAAACAGTTCTCCATATAGAGTAATTTTTATCCTCTTTTAACTGTCTATCACCAAAAGTAAGATCCTGTAAGGTGTTATTCTCATTTAATAAAAATTTATTAAGCCATGTCATAATATTTTTCCAATTAGGAGAAATAGCTGTTTCTTCGCTTAACATAATTTTATCTGTGTTTAATGATGTACTGTACCCTAATGAAACTATTTCACTTTTTGTGGGAGAGGATCTTGATTGCATAGAGTCAAGATTCTCGGTAGCCATGATTAAAGGTTTTCCTTTTAATTTGGTTTCTTTTGCAATTGATGTTATTGCGGAGAAGAGATTGTAGTCCTTTATTTCGGCAGACAAATCACCTCTATCAATCATAACTGCATCAGAATTTAAACATATATCGCTTAGATTTTTTAAACCGATAGCATTTTCAATTTTCGAAACAATAATAATTTCTGGAAATTTAGCCTTCAAATAAGATAAGGTTTTTGCATCTTGTATAAAACTAATACCTAGCGCATCGTAGCCAATTTTTTTTGATTTTCTAATAAATGCCTCATACACTTTACATTGTAGCTTTTCATCATATGAACTGAAGGGAATATTAACGCCTTTTTTTGGCTTGATTATGCAATTTGAGAGTGACTTACCTTCAATAAAACCTTTGCCTTTTTTTGTTATCTTAAAATGGTATTGTCCATCAGATATTGAAAAACCATCAGTTTTCTTATCCAGTAAGGGAATTGGGTTTGATAATGAAATAACATTTTTACTAATTTTATTATAATTTTTATCAGTTAATTTTATTATTTGATTTTTTTTAATAGAAATATCAGTTTTGTTCATTGTTCTTGGCTTTATGCCAGGAATATCAAAAAGAATTACTGTAGAATCGTCTATTTTTTTAATTTTTTTAATAATTGCCTCATGCCATCGTAAAGTGTTATGACTTCCATTAAGCCTAACGACATTACATAACTTTAAAATCTGTTTTAAGGATTTCTCATCCTCAGATGATGGCCCAATAGTTGGTAAAATATATTTAGATTTGTTAATCATTCAAAAATATTACCTCCAAGCTTTTTAATATAGTTTAATAACTCTGGCCTAACAAATTCAAAATCTGTATTTGAAATTATTGCTTCTCTAAACTTTGTGCCTGATATACTTACCAAATTATTTTTATCATAATTATCAACACCTTTGATTACAGCAGATTTCTTTTCAGTACAATAATAAGCACCTTCAATAGGAATTACTTCAATATTAAGTTTATTTCCTTTTAAGTTTTTAAAAGCCGCATCTTCTTCATAAATACCTTCAGCACCAGCATGATCTCTACCAACTATAAAGTGAGTAAAACCTATATTTTGCCTAATAATAGAATGATGAAATGCCTCTCTAGGACCTGCGTAAAACATATTTGCAATAATGGGGGCATAAAGGACCTTATTTCCATAAAAGTTTTCTATCAAAAATTGAAAAGCTTTTTCTATAATTTCGGTTTTAAAGTCACCCTTTTTCCTTACGCCTATTAATGGATTTACGACTAAATAATCACAGTGTTTTAATCCCTCTTCTATAATCCTTTCGTGCCCTAGATGTGGTATATTCCTCGTTTGGAACGAGCAAACAGTTTTTCCTTTATTTATTAATTCATTCACTAAATCTTTACACTTTTTGTTTATATCGCTTATATAGCTAACTATACTTAGATATTTTTCTAATGGAGTTCCACCCGTACTAAACTCAAGACCTTTTTCTACGAATTGTTTTACACCGATATAATCTAACTTATCAGTCATAAATATTTTATTAGCTATATCTTCTTTATCTAATTTAAATGAAGAATGATTATCATAATCAAAGTAATCTAAATTAATTGGTAAAAACATCGGTATGCCCATTGATAAATCTTTGGAATAATTTTTAAAATCATCAAGATTGCAAAACATACTAGATCGATTATATAATAAATTATCTTGAAGATTGGAATAATCAATCAAATAGCGAATATCATTTAAAATAAGTTCAGACTCTTTAGTTTTAAACAAAAATCTTCTCCTCCAGAGTTAATTAGAGATTCAGATTTAAGTTTTGGATATGAAATATCAATACCAACTACATCTTTATTTTCATCATAAGTGGGATTATTTTCTCGCGCACTAGAAATATCTCTCTCAACCTTTATAACTAATATATTGTAATCAAAAAGCTTTTTTTCAAGGTCCTCTGACATATAAACACTTGAACATATTGGAAAAAAGCCATTATCAAGAGTAATTTTTGTAATACCAAGAATTCTTTGTAACTGAATTAATCTACTATCAATATCATAACCTAGATCATGACTTATATTATCTCTGACTGAGTCACCATCAATAATAAAACCATTATCAATATTGCTTTTAATAAAGTTTGAGGCATAAGTTTTTCCTGAACCTGAAATACCATAAAACCAGACACCTTTATAAGACATTGATTAACTCCAATAACTACTTATGGCCTAGATAATTAATTACACCAAAAGTATAATGTTGTTCATTTGTAGATGATATTCTAAAATTAAATATACCAGGAAACAAAATTAAACTAACATTTTTAATCCTGATCACTTTACTTACACTTTCATCAAAACAAAAAGAAGATGAAGGATCACCGTAGAATAAGCTTAATTCTAAATCTTTATAAATATTTTGATCTTCAGAAAAGAAAAACAATCCATTCAAGATACTAAAGTTATTGGTTTGTCCTTTGATTAATTTCTCACCATAATTATGAACAATACTAAAGTTAACTTTTAACTTACTTGAAATCTCTTCGAAAAATAACTCACTTTCCTCTTCAATGTTTTTCTTATAACGTTCAATAGCTTCTAAAAAATATTTCTGAACAATGCTGTTATCATTAAATTCATAGTTATCCCAGAATTGCTTTAATTTAGATGAATTATTGATTTTTGAATTAGCAATAAGATTATCAATTTTTTTAATAACATTATTGAATTCATTATCTTGATCAATATCTAAATCTATTATCTTTTCAATAGGTTTAGTTAAGTAATTATCATCATAATTATCAATTACTTTAATATCTCTTATAAATGATTTAATTCCATAAACAAATTTTGGAATTTTTTTAGATGAATTAAAGTTTAAGTAATTGGTATCGAGATATTTAATAATATCGTCAAACATATCCATTTTTAAATAATTACTGATTATGATTTTATCAATTGCAGTATTATCTGGATCTATCATATGAGCATTTTTAGCAACATCTAGAGAAAGCTCAAATTTATCTAATTCAAGATATAAAGTTGACAGCCAGATATGTGCTCGTAAGAATTTAGGAGAAATCTCTATTGTTTTTTTATAAAATTCTATAGCCTTATCAAAGTTCTTTAATTTTTGATTACTTGCGCCCAACATAAAGACCGAAGGCGCATACTTATCATTAATTAACAAAATTTCATTATTAATATTGATGCACGCATCATATAACTTTTTTTTGTAAAAAATATTTCCTTTTCCGAATATAGATTCGATAGATTTTTTATTGAAACTTAAAGCTTTATCATAAAGCTCCTCTGCTGTATCAAAATCATTACCATCATAATAAGTATTTGCAGCTTTAAGATAAACATTACAAATGGAACTGTTGTATTTATTACTATTCTTTGGATCCAACTCAATAGCTTTATCAAAGTAATCAATCGCATCAGTAAAGTTCTTTGAAGTTAGTATACATAAACCTTTGTAATAATATAAATCAGGGTGATTTGGATGTTCTGTAGACAAATTATCAATCTGTTGTTCAGCTGAGGATATATTTCCAGAAAGTATAAGTTCCTCAATGTCTATTAGATTTAAATTTTTCATTTTGCAAAAAAAAAGGGGAACCTTGGTTCCCCTTCTTATTTAAATGGCTTAATTAATTAAGCAATAATTTCAAAGTTATCCGCGTGGTAGCTTTGCGTAGCATCATTACCAGAGAATGTTATTAGTTTAACTAAGTTAACATCATCAGCAGTGATCGCTCCGTTATCAGCAATAGCAGTACCTACAACAGCTAAGTAAAGAGCAGAATTAGTTCCGTCATCAGCTAGGAATAAGTATGCATCACCGACAGCCTGAGCACCAGAAGCAATAAGCTCATTAGCAGCATTATCTTCTATTAAGTCCTCAAGACCAGCTTCATCTAATGTACCTACACCTTGTACAGATACGATAATTGAAGTAGTAGCACCACTTAAGTTATATGTACCAGTTCCACCATCAGTAATAACCATTGTATCACCAGCAGCAGTACTATTAGCAGCATTACCTGGATCGATTAGATCAATAAC
>MDTG01350322.1_pt1 | contig 24834 bp, 20 predicted proteins | sample 811421 | NCBI WGS metagenome assembly MDTG01 (sample SAMN05326645, study PRJNA326480) | marine metagenome | isolation source: seawater | place: Pacific Ocean: South East | collected 2011 | reverse complement strand
GGGCGGATGCCCGAACCGCCGTCCATCCTCGCGCGGATAGCGCAGGAGCTCGATCTCGACCTCGATTTGCCCGAACTCGGCGCTCCGGTGCCTGCGCAGCTTGCCGCGCCCGCGCAAAGCGTGCCGCTCGGCGAAACGCTCGAACCTTCGGAGCCCATGTTCGAGGATGACGGGGAGGAAGAAGACGATACCCCCAGCGGCGGCGGGCTGGGCGGCTTGCTGTCGATGATCATTCCGCGGACGACGGAAACCCGCACCCACGAGGAAATCGAGGCCGAACTCGAAGAGCTGCCCGAAGCGGGCGATGAAGCCGGCTTCGAGGGCGCGGAACTACCCGAACCGTCCGAACCCGATCCCGCCGCAGGACCGATCCTGGCGACCAAGGGCAAGGCTTCGGCAGCCCCGCCGACCGATCCCGGGGCGTTGGCTTACGGCGACGATGGCCACGCGATGCCGCAGGCCATGGCCGACGCCTTCCAGACACAGGCCGCAGCCTTCGACGCTTCGCCGCTGGCGGGACAGGCGGCGTTCGATCCCGATCCCGAACACCGGCCGCTCTATGGCAAGCATGTGCTCATCACCGCGGGGCCGACGCGCGAACCGATCGATCCGGTGCGCTATATTGCCAACCGGTCAAGCGGGAAGCAGGGCTTTGCCATCGCCGCGATGGCCGCAGCGGCAGGGGCCCGCGTTACTCTGATCGCCGGACCTGTGCACCTGCCGACCCCCGTCGGGGTCGACCGTATCGACGTCGAGACCGCCGAAGACATGGCCGAGGAAGTGCGCCGCGCATTGCCGGCGGATATCGCCTTCATGGTCGCCGCGGTTGCGGACTGGAAGAGCCGGCATGTCGCGGGCGAGAAGATGAAGAAACGCGGCTCGGCGCCGCCCGCGCTGATCCTCGCGGAAAACCCCGATATTCTTGCCAGCACGGCGGCGGGTCGCAAGCGCCCGACCTTGCTGATCGGCTTCGCCGCCGAAACCGAGAACGTCGTCGAAAATGCCAAGTCCAAGCGCAAGCGAAAAGGCGCCGACTGGATCGTGGCCAACAATGTCGCAGGCGATATCGGCGAAAGCGTGATGGGGGGCGACCTCAACCAGGTCCATATCGTCACCGCGCGCGGGGTCGAGAGCCTGCCCGAGATGGCCAAGGAAGACGTCGCGCGCGAACTGGTGTTGCGTGCCGCGGAAGCGCTGGTGCCGGGGGATGACGCCGATGACTGATCCGGTGGGCGTGCAGGTCAAGCGGCTGCCGCATGGCGAAGGACTGGCGCTACCCGCCTATGCCACCGATGGCGCGGCGGGGATGGACGTGCTTGCCGCCGAAGACCTGACGCTGGCGCCGGGACAGCGGCGTGCTGTCGCTACCGGTCTCGCGGTCGCAATTCCGCAGGGTTTCGAAATCCAGGTCCGCCCGCGATCGGGCCTCGCGCTCAAGCACGGGATAACCGTGCCCAACACGCCGGGGACGATCGACAGCGATTACCGCGGCGAGATCAAGGTCATCATGATCAACCACGGGACGGAAGATTTCGCGATCGCCCGGGGCGACCGGATCGCACAGCTGGTGCTGGCCCCGGTCACGCAGGCCGCGTGGCACGAGGTGGGCGAGCTCGATGCGACCGTTCGCGGTGAAGGCGGCTTCGGCTCGACAGGCGGCCACGCGAAACTGGGCTGAGCGCCGGTACGAAAAAGGCGGCCCGCTCGCGGACCGCCCTTCGCTTGGCTGAATTTTCACCCGCGTGGATCAGTCGATCTTGCGCACGGTGGTTTTTTCGGGCGCGATCGAGATACGCAGCGTTTCGCCCGAGTTGCCGGGGAAATCGGTAAACATCGCTTCGACGAGGTTGGGCACCAGATACTGCAGCCGGTTCGAGGTCGAAATCGCCTGCGCCTGGCCTTCGAACAAGCGTTCGCCCGTCGCGGCGCGGTCGATCTTCATGTCGATCTCGCTGGTGTAGACGGTGTAGCTGCGGACTTCCTGCCCGCCGAACCACGGGTCGTAATAGCCATAGCCCCAGCGGCTGCCGACATAGCGCGGGCGGTAATAGCCGGTCCGCGCACGGTAGCCGTACCACGGCGAATAGAACGGGTCGCTGAAGCCGGTCGACCGCACGCGTTCGCGGCCCTTGTCGACCTCGTAGTCGAAACGGACGAGCAGCGAAGCGTCTTCGGGCGATGCAGCCTGGGCATAGCCGAGGCTCGACATCTGCGCTTCGACGAGGTCGGCATATTGCGCGAACTCGAGCCCGCCGGCGAGCGCCGGATCATCGGCCACGACGAAATAGGTTTCCCCCTGCGGGGCGGGCAGCTGCGTCTGGAAACGCGAGACATCCGCCTTGAACGGGGTGGCACAGGCTGCGAGGCCTGCAAGGATGACGGGAACGGAGGCGAGCTTGAGTTTGCGCCCCCAACCCTGGTTCAGGTTGGTCATGTTCAGTCCTCTGTACTGTTGGCGTTTCTTACACGGAAACGCGATCGTGCGCAGCCCACCGCTTGCCCGAGGCACACTGCCATTAGCTGTGCATGGCTATGGACGAATGGCGATTAACCCGGATTGAATGTCCGGATTCACATTTGATGCGATGACCGCGCGCTTAACGCACCAGCCCAAGCGCAGAATATGTCGCGTCGAGCGTGGGGCGCGCCAGTTCGCGGGCCTGGCTGGCGCCGCGCGCCAGTATCGCATCGAGCGCCTCGCGGTCGTCGAGCAGCTCGTTGAACCGGGTGGAGATCGGTCGCAGCGTTTCGACCAGCAGTTCGCCCAGCGCGGGCTTGAACTTGCCGAAACCCTCGCCGCCGTATTCGCCCAGCACGGCCTCGACCGTGGTGTCGGCAACCGCAGCATAGATCGTGACGAGGTTCAGCGCTTCCGCCCGGCCGACCAGCCCGCCTGCCTCGCTCGGCAGCGGTTCGGGATCGGTCTTGGCCTTTTTGACCTTCTTCATCATCGTATCGGCATCGTCGGCCAGTTCGATCCGGCTCATTTCGGACGGGTCGGACTTGCTCATCTTCTTGGACCCGTCGCGCAGGCTCATGATCCGGGCGGCCTGCGGCGGTGTGATCGCTTCGGGCAGGGTGAAGACCGGCGTATCCTCACCAGCGAAATCGTTGTTGAACTTCTGCGCGATGTCGCGTGCCAGTTCGAGATGCTGTTTCTGGTCTTCGCCGACGGGAACATGCGTTGTCTGGTAGAGCAGTACATCGGCGGCCTGCAGCACCGGATAGGCGAACAGCGCGACCGATTGGCCTTCGCGGTTCTTGCCCGCCTTGTCCTTCCACTGCGTCATGCGGTTGAGCCAGCCCATTCGTGCGGTTCCATTGAGCAGCCACTGCATTTCCGCATGCGCGGGGACCTGCGCCTGGTTGAACAGGATGCTCCGGTGCGGATCGATCCCGCAGGCGACCACGGCCGCGGCCATTTCCAGCGTGCCGCGGTGCAGTTCGGCCGGATCGTGCGGCATCGAAATGGCATGCAGGTCGGCGAGGAAGAATAGGCATTGCTCGCCCTCCTGCATATCGTCCTGCATGCGCACCCAGTTGCGGATCGCCCCGAGGTAATTGCCGAGGTGGAGATTGCCGGTGGGCTGGATGCCGGAAACTACCCGCATGTCAGGACGCATGAATTCTCTCAATCAGGTTCGGGCCGGCCGGGATCGGCCCGTCGGGTTCAGGTCTGGCGGCGCAGCAGCCGGGCGATCGTCGCCCGGTCGAGCACCCCGAGGAGGATCGCCGCGATGCCGTAGACCGCAGTGCCCGTCAATGTCACCGCGGCGATCCCGCCCGCACGCTGGAGTATCGTGCCGTCGAACCACGGGTCCAGCGGGCCCATCAGCGCCCACAGCGCCAGCGCCATCGCCAGCGCGGCGATGAATATCCGCACGATCCGCCCCGCGATGCGGGACGGCAGGCGGAAATACCCGCGCCTGACCAGGATCGCGTAAAGCAGCATGACATTGCACCACGCGCCGATCGACCCTGCCACGGCCAGCGCCAGCACGCCCAGGCGCGGGACCAGCAGGATATTCAGCCCCACCGTGACCACCAGCGACGCCGCGGCGGTGAACACCGGGGTGCGCGTGTCTTTCCGGGCAAAGAAATTGGGCGTCAGCACCTTGATCAGCACATAGGCGGGCAGGCCGATCACCAGCCCGCTGACCACCGTGCCGGTAATCAGGGCATCTTCGACGCTGAACGCGCCGCCAGCGAAGAACACGCGGGTGAAGGCGCTGCCCGATACGAACAATGCCGCAGCCGCGGGCACGGTCAGCAGCATCGCCAGCTCGATCGCGTTCGATTGCAGCCGCTGCGCCTCGTCGTTCTCCTCGCGCGAGAGGTAGCGCGAAAGGGCGGGGAGGATGGCGGTGCCCAGCGCGATCCCGATGATCCCCAGCGGCAGCTGGTTCCAGCGGTCAGCCATTGCGAGATAGGTGTAGCTGCCGACCTCCAGCGTAGAGAGGAAGAACAGGTCGACGAAGCGGCTGATCTGGTAGATGCCCGCACCGAACACCGCAGGGACGATCAGCACGCCCAGTTCCTTTACCCCGGGCGAGACCCGCGGCAGCAGCAGGCGGATCCGAAAGCCCGCGCGGTGCATCCAGAACGCCAGCCACACCAGTTGCAGCAGGCCCGAGGCGCTGAGCGCGACCGATTGCCAGAACGCACTTTCGCGGCGCGCCATCACCCCTTCGCCCAGCGATGCGCCGTATAGCAGCGCTGCGATCAGGCAGAGGTTGAGCAGCACCGGTGCCGCCGCCGCGGCAGCGAAGCGCGACAGCGAGTTGAGCACGGCGGCGACCAGCGTCGCAAGGCTCATGAACAGGAGGTAGGGGAAGGTAATCCGTGCCATCATCACCGCGATCGGCAAGGCTTCGGGATCGCTTTCGAGGCCGTCGGGTGCGAAATAGGCGACCACCCACGGCATCGCCACCATCGCCAGCCCGCCAAATACGATCAGGATCGGCAGCAGCAGCGACAATACGCTTTCGGCGAAGCGCTGGGCCTCGCTCTGCCCTTCGACCATCCGCCGGTTGAAAAGCGGCACGAAGGCGCTGGCAAAGGCGCCTTCGGCGAACAGGCGGCGGAAGATGTTGGGCAGCATGAAGGCCAGCTGCCACGCGTCGCCCATCGGCGTTGCGCCGAGCACGCGCGCCACCAGGATGTCGCGCACGAAGCCGAAGACGCGGCTGACCGCGGTCAGCCCGCCGATGGTCCCGACGTTCTTGAGCAGGCTCACCTGTCAGAGCCTCCCGGGCGAATCAGCGGCTCAGGCTTCGCCGGCGGGCGGGGTCGCCGCGGCGCCCTGCTGCTGTTCCTGCGCGCGCGCAGCCAGCTGCTGCTGGTAGAGCGCGCCGAAATCCATCGGATCGAGCATCAGCGGTGGGAAGCCCGCATCGCGGCTGGCATCGGCAATGACGCGGCGCGCGAAGGGGAACAGAATTCGCGGGGCTTCGGCGAACAGGAAAGCGTGCGCCTGCTCGTCGGGCAGATTGCGCATGCCCATCAGCCCGCAATAGTCCAGATCGATCAGATAGAGCGTGCCCTGGCTGGTCTTGGCGCTGCAGGTAACCTTCAGCGTCACTTCGTGAACGTCTTCGGCGATCTTGTCGGCGGCGATGTTGACCTGCACGTCGAGCTGCGGCTGCTCGTTCCACTGGTAGCATTGCGGCGCGCTGGGGTTCTCGACCGAAAGGTCCTTGATATATTGCGAGATCACGCCCGCGCTGGGCTGGTTGTCGGCCCCGTTGGCGCCCGCTGCGGGATTGTTCAGGTCGGTGAGAACGTCGCCTTCGTCGGCCATGTGCATTCGCTTTCCATTTATCCGATAATGCCGCCCGCGCGCGCCATTTCCGGGCGCAGCGGGCCTTCGGTGCGCGCGCCTAGCACTGTCGGACGAGTCTAGCAATCCGCGACCCGGCCCGGCGGTACGCGGCGCGGCGCCGGGGCCGTAGGACCATTGTCGGTTTGTATTTCCTTCCTATCTAGGGCAGGACAGATGTTGGACTGCCGGAGGCGCGTTGCCTTCGCGAATGAAGTTGGGAAGCAGGTTAATCACGTGATCACCGAGATCGTCATCCTCGCCATGATCGCCGCCTTTCTGGGGTTGCGGCTCTATTCGGTGCTCGGCCGTCGGTCGGAGCATGAAGAAGAGGTGGTGCCGCATCGGTTCGAGCGCGCGGATACGCCTGCGCAGGCCGAGAATGCACCGCGTCCCGCCCGCCAGCCGGTGGTGCTGCGCGGGGGCGACAATGCGGCTCCGGCCAGCGAGGCAGGCGTGCGCGCCATCGCCGCGGCCTCGCCGGGCTTCGACCTGCTGGGTTTCCTCGAAGGTGCCAAGGGCGCTTACGCGATGATTCTGGAGGCCTTCTGGAAAGGCGACAAGGATACGCTGCGCGAACTGACCGATGGCGACGTCTACGAAAGCTTTGCGCAGGCCATCGACGCGCGCGAAGAAGCGGGCGAAACGCTCGACAACCGGCTGATCAGGATCGAGGACGCGACCGTGCGTTCGGCCGATCTCGATGGCCGCATCGCCCGCATTGCCGTGCTCTTCGTGGCCGATATCGCCGCAGTGACCCGTAGCGCGGAAGGCAATGTCGTGGCCGGTTCGCTCGACGACGCGATCGAAAGCCGCGACGTCTGGACCTTCCGCCGCAATGTCGATGCCGCCGATCCCAACTGGGTTCTCGACGAAACCGACGAAGGCTGACGCGCCGCTCGATCCGGGGGGAGGGATGATGCGCTACCTGCTGGTAATCGCGGTCACGCTGGCGCTGTCTGCCTGCGTCCGCGTCGTGCCCGACATGCGCCCGCAAACACCGGTCGCCATGCCGCCCGGCACCGTCTCCAGCGCCGCCTTCGCACCCGTTTCTCGCGGCTTTAAGGTAACCGAACTGGGCATCGGCGCCGATGATGCGGGTACCGCGCTCGTCTCGTTTCTCGAATCCTGTCCCGCTATCCTGCGCCGCGAGGACCAGAGCGGTCTGACCTTTGCCGACGACTGGCGCCCTGCCTGCGAGGCCGCCGCCACCTGGCCGGTCTCGGACGCGCGCCGGTTCTTCGCCAGCTATTTCGAAACCGCCCGCGTGGGCGATGGGGCGGCCTTCGCCACCGGCTATTACGAGCCCGAGATCCGCGGTAGCCGGACGCGCGCACCGGGATATGACGTGCCCGTCTATGCCATGCCTCCCGAACTGGTGCGCGCATGGCCCGACGATATGCCTGCGAGCGAGCGGAGCGGGCGCCCGCCGCTGGGCCGGTATGACGCCAGCGGGCGCTTCGTCCAGTTCCACGATCGCACTGCGATCGAACTCGGCGCGCTCGAAGGGCGCGGGCTCGAGATCGCCTGGGCTGCCGATCCGGTCGAGCTGTTCTTCCTGCAGATCCAGGGTTCGGGTCTGCTGCGCCTGCCCGACGGCTCGCTGATGCGGATCGGCTATGCCGGGCAGAACGGCCGCGAATATGTCGGCATCGGCCGCGTGATGCGCGAACGCGGACTGATCGGCGAAGGCACCGATTACGCCACTTCGATGCAGGGCATCATGGCGTTCATCCGCGACAATCCCGCGCAGGGGCGCGATATCATGCGCCTCAACAAGAGCTGGATTTTCTTCCGCGAACTGAACAGTGACGGCCCGCTCGGGTCGCTGGGGGTGCCCGTCCGGCGCGAAGCATCGGTCGCGGTCGATCCCAATTTCGTCCCCTATGGCGCGCCGGTCTTTCTCGACATGGAACGCGACGAGGCCGACGGGCTCTGGATCGCGCAGGACACAGGCGGGGCGATCAAGGGCACCAATCGCTTCGACACCTTCTGGGGCAATGGCCGCGATGCCCGCGAAATCGCCGGCAGCATGAGCGCCAGCGGATCGGCTCTCGTCCTGCTGCCGGTGGGTACGCTCGACCGTCTCGAAACGCGGCGGTGAGCTCCCCGCGCGGACTGTCCGACGAAGAAGCCGCTGCGTGGGAAAAGCTCGCCGCGACAGTCGAACCCCTGCATCCGCTGCGCCCCGTCCAGCCGCAACCCGCGCATGAGGCCAAGGCGCCGGCCCCGCCGAAAAAGCAGGCGAAGAAACAGGTGTCCCCCGCAAGGCCCCGCCCGGTCCCCGCGCCCCCGCCGCGGAACATCGCAGCGCCCGATCGCGGGCTCGATTCGCATTGGGACCGGCGGCTCAAGGGCGGTCAGTTGCAGCCCGAAGTGACCATCGACCTGCATGGCCACACGCTCGACGGTGCCTATGACCGTTTGATGAGCGGCGTAGCGCAGGCCCGCGCCATCGGCGCGCGCAGCATATTGCTGGTGACCGGCAAGCCGCGCCCGGTGGCAGCGGCCGACCGCGGCACGCAGCGCGGTGCCATTCGCGCCAAGGTGCTCGACTGGCTGGCCGCCTCGAGCCACCATCCGGCGATTGCCGCCGTCCGCCGCGCGCACCAGCGCCACGGCGGCGACGGCGCGCTCTACATCGTGCTCAAGCGCGAACGGTAGCGGTGGTCATCTTCGACTGCGACGGGGTTTTGGTAGACAGCGAAGTGCTGCTGACCGACGTGCACGTGACCCAGTTACGGAAGCTGGGGCTGGACATCAAACATGCCGAACTGACCGAACGCTTTCTCGGGGTAACCGACCGCGCGATGCATGCCGCGCTCGAGGCAGACTTCGGCGCACCGTTTCCCCATGACTACGACCGCGAAGTCAAGGCCGAGCTTCGCAGGCGCAGCGCGCGCGAGTTGCGCGCAGTCCCCGGTGCTGCCGCGGCACTGCGCCGTTTACATGGACCATGCTGTGTCGCATCGAGCAGTGCGCAGGCCGAGCTCGAGTTCAAGCTGGATGCCACCGGCCTCGCGCCATACTTTTCCGGCAATGTCTTCAGCGCAGATGTTGTCGCCGCGGGCAAGCCGGCGCCCGATATCTTCCTTTACGCTGCCTGCGCGATGCGCGTCGCCCCGGCGGAATGTCTGGTGATCGAAGACAGCGTGAACGGGGTCAAGGCAGCCGTCGCCGCGGGCATGGACGTGATCGGCTTTACGGGCGCCAGCCATCTGACGCCCGCCTATGGCGATCGTTTGCTGGCCGCCGGTGCGCACGCGGCAGTCGGTGATTTCGGCAGTTTGACCCGGCTGGTGCCGGAACGGTTCGTCCAGCTCGATTAGGCGTAGCCGCGCTCCAAAACCCGAAATGCCGGGCGCCTCCTATAAGACGCCCGGCATAAAGCACGGGTCATTCGCGCCGATTCACATCGCGCCTAGTCCTGCTTGACGCTCTCGCGGTCCCAGAAACGCAGCTTGCCGCATGTCTCGATAAAGCTCGCCGCGGCGTCCTTGCCCGACGAGACATCGAAGAAGCCGTCGTCGCGGCGGCTCCACACGCCTGCATTTTCGAACAGCGGCTGGACCGCGGGGACATAAGCGACGAACTTGGCATGCGCGAAGGCATCGTTGACGAAGTCGATGCTCGGCTTGTCCTCGGCGTAGCGCTTGCCGCTGTCCTCGCCCATCACCACCGCGACTGCGTCATAGACCACCGAGGGGCCGCCATCGATCTTCTCGTCGGCTTCCATCAGCTTGCCGTCGGACAGCTTGGCGCCCGCGACATGCGGGGCAATGATTTCCGCCATCGCGCCGGCATCCTTGGCCGCCTGCTGCAGCGCCTTCACGACATCCGCATCGGCGCCCTCGGCAATGTAGATACCCAGCTTGCGGCCCTTGAAGCTGTCGGGGCCGTTCTTGAGGATCGACAGCGCGGGGCTTTCGGGCAGGTCAGTGATCGGCTTGCGCGCGAAGGGCACCTTGTCGGGCAGTTCGGTCAGGCCGATGCCGTCGGCGACGTCCTGCGCCAGTCCTTCGTCGATATGCCGCAGATGGCCGACCATGCGCTTGCGGATATCCATCCGCTGCACTTTCGACAGCTCGAAGGTCAGCGCATTGCCCATGTGGGTCTGCTCGACCGGGGCCTGCGAGATGTAGAACTGCCGCGCCTGGCTGTAGTGGTCGGCAAAGGTCGGGCTGCGCTCGCGCACCTTGGCGCCGCTGATCTCGGCCGGATAGGACTGGAAGCCGCGTTCGGCCGACGCGCGCGGACCGGGATCCACGTCTGCGCCATCGCCGCTGCCCCAGCTGTTGGGTTCGTAATTCACGCGGCCCTTGGGATTGTGCATCGCCATGTGCCCGTCCTGCTGGAAATGCCGTACGGGGCATTTGGGCGCATTGATCGGCAGATGGGTGAAGTTGGGCCCGCCGAGCCGCTTGAGCTGCGTGTCGAGATAGCTGAAATTGCGGCCCTGCAGCAGCGGATCGTCCGAATGGTCGATGCCGGGCACGATGTTCTGCGTGCAGAAGGCGACCTGCTCGGTCTCGGCGAAGAAATTGTCGACATTGGCGTCCAGTGTCAGCGTGCCGATGATCTCCACCGGCACCTGCTCTTCGGGAATGATCTTGGTCGCGTCGAGCACGTCGAACTCGAACTCTTCGGCGAAATCCTCGTCGAACACCTGGATGCCGAGATCCCATTGCGGGAAATCGCCCGCCTCGATTGCGTCCCACATGTCGCGGCGATGGAAGTCCGGGTCCATCCCGTTGACCTTCAGCGCCTCGTTCCAGATGACCGACTGGAGACCCTGTTTCGGCTTCCAGTGGAACTTGACGAAGTGGCTCTTGCCCTCCGCATTCACGAGCTGGAAGGTGTGGACGCCGAAGCCTTCCATGAAGCGGAACGAGCGCGGGATCGTGCGGTCGGACATGATCCACATGATCATGTTCATCGATTCCGGGCTGAGGCTCACGAAGTCCCAGAAATTGTCGTGCGCGGTCTGTGCCTGCGGGAAGCCGCGATCGGGCGCGGGCTTGGCGGCATGGATCAGGTCGGGGAACTTGATCGCATCCTGGATGAAGAAGACCGGGATGTTGTTGCCGACCAGATCCCAGTTGCCTTCCTTGGTGTAGAACTTGGTCGCGAAGCCGCGCACGTCGCGCGCCAGATCGGGCGAGCCCTTGTTGCCCGCCACGGTGGAGAAGCGGGTGAAGGTGGGCGTCTTCACGCCTTCCTCGTTGAAGATCGCCGCGCGCGAATATTGCGGGATCGCCTTCTTCAGCTCGAAATGGCCGTGCACGCCGTAACCGCGGGCGTGGACGACGCGTTCGGGAATCCGTTCGTGATCGAAGTGAAAAATCTTCTCGCGCGCGATCTGGTCTTCGAGCAGCTGCGGCCCGCGCGGGCCCGCGCTCAGCCAGTTCTGGTCGTCCGCGATCGGATGACCCTGCGCGGTGGTCATCACATCGTCTTCGCCCTTCGGCTTCTGATGGTTGGCTCCGCCTTTCGACAGCTCGAATTCCTTGGCCATTTTGCGCTCCGTTTTGGTGGCTATCCCGCCTTCCCAACGGAGCCCTTCGACAAGGGTTGCATCATCGACGAAAAATAATCGGCTAGCCCGCCCCAAATATTACAAGTTAACAAATATCAGTCGGAAGGTGCATTTTCCTTCTATCGATAAATTCTACCATTCCGGCGCTGCAGAGACTAACATTTGATATGAGAAGCGGTTTTTATTGCCCCGCCAAGGAACGAATGCGCGTCTCGTTATTAGGATTCGCGCTCGCGAGGGGTTTCGTGGGCCTCCGGCCGCAAAGGAAGAGACGATGACCGTCCCGCTGATCTCACCAACTGCTGTTACAGAGGAACTGGGCCGCCCGTGGTCCGCCAAGGACCGGAGGAAAAAGGTCGCCGGTCTTCCCCGGCCCAGCCTGAACCCGGCCGCAAAGTGAAGAGCCTGAGCCAGGCCGGGCACGTGTTCGATGGGCCAACGCCGGTCGTCTCGCTCGACCATGCGGGCCTTGCGTTCGGCCGCGATGCGCCGGGCGCGGAGATTGCCGAGCTGGCTGCCCTGGTCGCCCGGCCGCCGCTTGTCGGGCGGGCCGATCTCCTCGGATGCCGGGGTTCGCTGAAGCGCGGGTGCGATTACGCGGTCGCGATCCCGGTGCGCAACGAAGCGCGGCGGCTGCCCGCTGCCCTCGCCGCGCTTGCGGCGGCCATGCGGGCGGTTCCGCGTTCGGGCTGCGCGGTGTTCGTGCTGAACGATACCGAAGACCGCTCGGCGGACATCATCGAAGGATGGGCCCGGCGCGAACACGTATCGGCTCTGATTGTCGAGATCGCCTTCGCGGAGCCGATCAGGAATGCCGCCCACGCACGCAGGCTCGCGCTCGATCTGGCGGCAAAGGCGGCCCCGGAAGGGCTCATCTTCACCAGCGATGCCGACACGACCGTGGGCGAAGCCTGGATATACCGCTGCTTCCAGTCGATCGCGGCAGGCTACGATCTGGTGTGCGAGGATGTCCTGCTGGACGAAGACGAACTATCCGCGCTGCCCGCACGGGTCCGGCAGGTCGGGGAGGCGGAGCGGGCCTATCTCGAACTGTGCGACCTGTTGTGGCGTTACTGGACCTTCGGGCGCGCGGGCGGGCTCGCCATCCGCCCATCGGGGGCGAGCCTTGCGATAAGAGCATCGGCCTATCTGGCGGTCGGCGGCCTGCCCGTGCCCTCTGCAGGCGAAGACCGGGCCCTGTACGAAGTGATGGCCGGTTCGGGATCGGCGGTCGAAGCGCTGGCAAACATCGGAACGCGCACCTCCGCTCGCCTCACCAGCCGTGCGGCAGGGGGCTGCGGCGACGCCCTGGCCGATCGCGCCGGTTCGGACGATCCCTTCTGCGATTCCAGGCTGAAGCCGGTCTGGCTGCTGCACGACGAAGCAATGCTCTGGCTGGAGGTGCATCAGCGCCATAACAGGGGGTTCTTCGCGGTCCCCCGGACTTGCGAGCGGATGCGGTTCAGCGCGGTCGAACGCGAAATGGCGATCGCACGCAAACTGGCCGCCGCTTCCGGGCTGATCGATGCCGCGTAAGTGCGATCCGCCCGGGATCGAGCCGATCCTTCGCGAGATGGCTCCCGCATCCGACTGCGCGCAGGGGATGCTGGACGAGGAGATCGCGCTCCTCGCGCGGGAAGGCTGGCTGCGTGCCTGCCTGCCGATCCGCTGGGGCGGCAGCGGGTGGGGCTGCGAACCCGCCGGAACCCTTGAAGCCTTCGATGCCCTGCGCACCCTCGGGCGAGCGAACCTTTCCGTCGCGCGCCTGTTCGAGGGCCATATGAACGCCGTGAAGCTGGTGATGCTGTACGCGGGCGAGACAGTGCAGCGCGAGCTTGCCTGCGCAATCGAGGAGGGCGCGCTTCTGGGGGTGTGGGGAGCCGACGATCCGCACGAGCCGCTGTATTGCGAGAACAATGGCGAAGCGCGGTCGCTAACGGGCGCGAAGAGGTTTGCATCGGGGCTCGGCCTGGTCGGCCAGGCCATAGTGGTCGCCGCCACCGATGCCGGCCCGCAGATGCTCCTGTTGCCAACCGCCGAGGAGGACCGGAGCGATCCGTCGGCCTGGTCGATGGGGGGCATGCGTGCGACCCAGTCGGGACGATACGATTTTACAGGGGTCGAGGTCGGCCCCGGCGCCCTCGTCGGCGAGCCGGGCGATTACCTGCGCGAGCCCCATTTCGAAGGAGGCGTCTGGCGCTACTGCGCCGCGCATCTCGGGGCAGCGGAAGCCCTCTATTCCGAAATGCTGGAGCATCTGGCCGAGCGGGACCGCGCGGACGACGCCAACCAGCAACGCAGGATCGTGACCAGCGCGACCGCTGTCGAGAGCGCGCGCCTGTGGCTGCTGCGCGCTGCACAGGAAGTGGAAGCCGCTGGCGCGGGGGCGAGCAAGGCGGCGCTATCCCTGATGGCGCGCGAAGTGACCGAAGATGCCTGCCGCCTGGTCGCCGAAACCATGGAACGCGCGATGGGCATGGCCGCCCATGTCGAGGGTTCGTTCGCGCACCGGATGCTCCGGGATTTGCGCTTGTTCCTGTGCCAGGCGGTGCCCGACGTGAAGCGGGGCAAGGCGGCGCAAGTCCTCGTCGAACGCGCCGCACGGCCGGAGCAGCTGTGAGCGTTCCCGCACTCCCCGAAGGTGCCGTGCTTCGCGCGGCGCAATCCGCCCGATCCCTGTCCATCGCAGAACTGATACCGCCCGGCCGCCTGCTGATAGTCGCGCCCCATCCCGACGACGAGACGCTGGGATGCGGCATGGCTCTTGCCGCGGCGCTTGGCGAAGGCCGTGCCGTGGCGATCCTGCTATTGACCGACGGGGAAGGGTCTCACCCCAATTCACGCCGGTTCGACGCAGAGGGCCGGATTGCCCTGCGCAAGGCGGAATTCGCAACCGCGCTGAAGACGCTCGCGCCCCGGCGTTCGATCCCGGTGGTGGTAAGGGCAGGCCTGCCGGACGGGCGCTCTACCGAGCGGGACGCCGCGAAATCGATCGACGACCTTCTGCGGCACCGCTGCATCTCCTGTGCGAGCACGATCTGGTCGACCTGGGAGCACGATCCCCATTGCGATCACCGGACGGCAGCCGTTCTGGCGCGGATGCTTGCCGAGCGTATCGGTGCCGGCTGGTGGAGCTTCCCGGTCTGGGGTCGCTTCGGCGAGCGCCCCGTTCCGCGAAAGATCGGGCGCTTCTGCGACCCTCGCTTCGGCTGCGCCAAGCGCGCGGCGATGGAGGCCTATGCGTCCCAGATGACCGATCTCATCGACGACGATCCGGACGGTTTCGTGATGCCGTCCGCGCTGTTCGAGCATTTCGCCGCCCATCCCGAGATATTCTTCCATGAACGATAGCGCGTCCGCCAGGCAGCGAAGCTTCGATGCGCTGTTCACGGCCGATCCCGACCCCTGGGGGTTCGAGGATCGGCCCTATGAGGCCGGCAAGCGGCGTGCCACGCTGCAAGCGCTTGCTCCGCGCCGCTTCGGGAGGGGGCTCGAGGTCGGCTGCGCCACCGGAGTACTGACCGCCGAACTGGCGAGGATATGCGACCGCGTTCTTGCAATCGACGTGTCGCAGGCCGCGCTGGATCTTGCGGAGCGGAACGTTGGCCCGCTCGGCAACGTGGCGCTCGCCCGCGCCGAGGTGCCGCAGGATTGGCCCCGGGGCAGGTTCGACTTGATCGTGCTGTCCGAAGTTCTCTATTTCCTGTCCGCCGAAGAGGTGGCCGAGGTTGCGCGCCGCGCCTGGGAAAGCCTCGATGACCGGGGCGTATGCCTGCTGGTCAACTGGACCGGGCCCAACACCCTGCCGCTCGACGGCGATCGGGCAAGCGAGATCTTCGCGCAGAGCCGGCCCTGGCTGGCCGCCGCGCACAGCAACCGGCCAGGCTACCGGATCCACCGGCTGCACAAGACCGCCTCCCCGAAGGACACCGCCCAAACCTGAGGAAAACATGCGTCAGATCGCGATCACCGTAGAGCCCGAAGCTGCCCGGCAGGCCAAGGATCTGGCCCGAGTGACAGGCGCGTCGATTTTCGCCGAAATCGATGCCCGCCAGGGCGACGATCCGCGCACGCTGCTGATTCTCGAGGTGCCCAACGCCCAGGTCGAGGACCTGTTCGGTGCGCTCGAAAGCATCGAGCCGCTGCGCGCCAGTTTCCTGCCGGGCGGCATCCTTTCGCTGCGCCCCCCGTCCGACGAGCCCGAGAGCCGGATGACGGACATCCAGCATCGCAGCCCGCTCGAAATCTTCCTGGGTGCGCTGCAGAGCATCGGATCCTGGCGGGGCTTCCTCGGCTATTCGGCCGTAGCGGGCGTGATCGTCTGGATCGGCCTGTTTACCGAGAGCATCTTCCTGCTGGTCGCCGCGATGCTGATCGCGCCCTTTGCCGGTCCCGCCATGACCGCGGCACTGGCAACCGCACGCGGGGATGCCAAGCTTGTTGGCCGGTCCCTGCTCCGCTATGTCGCCGCCCTCGCGACAACCATTGCGATCGCCTTCCTGCTCAGCGTCCTGTTCGACCAGCAGATCGCGACCGGGCTGATGGTCGCCACCAGCCAGCGCTCCACGGTGTCGGTCCTCTTGCCTCTGGCGGCAGGGGTCGCGGGAGCGTTGAACCTCGCGCAATCCGAAAGGAGCAGCCTCGTCAGCGGGGCCGCGACAGGCATGCTGGTCGCGGCCGCGCTCGCCCCGCCTGCGGGCCTGGTGGGCATGGGGCTCGCGATCGGACAGACCGACATCGTCATCTCCAGCCTCTGGGCACTCGCCATACAGATCGCAGGCATCAATCTGGCGGGGTTCGTCGTCTTCCGCCTCCACGGGATGCAAAGCAAAGGAGCCCGCTACCCGCGCGGCCGCAAAGCTGTCTCGTTCGCTTCGGTCATCGCCAGCACCGCAGTGCTGGCAAGCCTGGTCGTGCTCCAGTTTTCCGACATTCCCGAATACCAGCAATCTTCCGTCGCCCAGCGGATTTCCGCGAGCGTGCAGCAGCAGATCGAGCGGCGGGACGATATTGCGCTGGTATCGGTGGATTCGCGTTTCAGTCGCAACCGCGCGCAGGGACAGAACCCCGTGTGGGTCGACACGCGGGTCCACGGGGACTTGTCCGAAGCGCAGCGCCGCGCGCTCTCACGCTCGCTCGCAAGGGAAATCGAGCAGGAGTTCGGCGTCACCGCTCTGGTCGAGATCACGGCGCTGCCGTGACGGCAGAGTATCCCGCCGATCGCTGCATAAATCCCTGTGATCTACTGCGCTGCTCAGGGCGACTTGACGGTCAGTAAGATCGCCGATGGGTGCCGGCGATCGTGGAACAGGCTGTGGGTTTGTTTCCGGAAGTCGTCGGGTCGGGCTTCAAGGATGTTGTCGACGAAGGTCTGCGGATTGCGCGAGATGAGCGGGAACCAGCTGCTCTGGACCTGGACTCCGATACGGTGGCCTTTCCTGAAGACATGCGATGCCGAACGCAGATCGATCCGATAGCTCAGCACGGCGTCGGGCACGAGCGGACGGGCAGTGCGGAAGCTCTCGCGGAAGCGCCCGCGGAACACATCTCCTGCGATCATCCTCTGGCGGCCCGCCAGGGACGGCTCCACGCTCGCGTCGGATGGATAAATATCGAGCAGCTTGACCACCCAGTCCGCATCGGTCCCCGTCGTGCTGGCAAACAGGAGCGCCTCGAGCTCACCTTCGATGATCAGATCTTCCTCCAGCGGCTCGGTTTGCCAGAAGAGGACATCGTCACGCTGGACGAACTGTGCCTGATCGTCGGCCTGCCACAATGGCCAGGTAGAGCCGGGGGCGAGAAAGGGAAGAATGTCGCGTTTTGCGCGATAGGGTACCGGGTCGTTCGGATCTGATAGAAAAGTGCTTGGCGCGACCGAGGTTGCGGAGGGAGGCACAAAACTCAATGTGCCGTTTGGTCCGAGGTAGAGCTGGCGTTTCGTGACGCCCGTAACAGGCGGCCAGGCATCGACACGCTGCCATCGCTTACCCCCCGTCTGGTAAATGAGCGCTTCGGCAAGAGGCAGTTCGTCCTCGTCCTTCAGCCAGTAGCGGAACCAGGGGAGTTCGATTTCGCGGCGAAACCACGCCGCCGTATCCAAACCGAACTCGAACGGACCGTAACGACTTCCGTCCCCCCGCCAGCCGCCGTGATTCCAAGGGCCTACGACGAGGTAGTTGAGACCGTTGGTGTCGCCCTTTTCCTGCTCGCGGTAGATACTCAACGGGCCGTAGAAATCCTCCTGGTCGTACCAACCGGCAACCACGAGATTTGGAACCGCGACTTCGGCGGGCAGGTTGCCAGAGGTGCGCTGACTACGCCAGAAGTCATCGTATGTAGGATGGTCGACGAAGTTACGCCAACTGGGAACGGTTTTACCGAGCTGTCTGCGATCGAGGTCGGCAATGGGATCCTGCCCCAGATACCAGTCGAACACGCTTGTAGTTCCACCGAAATCGAAGGGCTTCATCGTTCGCCCGTCGGTTTCGAGCGCGGTGACCCAGCCCCACGCATAGTCCAGTCGCAGCGCTCCATTATGATGAAAATCATCGCCGATGAACATGTCGTCGGGTGAGGCTTGCGAAGAGATCGCCTTGAGCGCGGGATGCGGTTCGATCGTCGCCATCGCGGCCGTCCACCCACCATAGGATACGCCCATCACTGCGGCGCGACCATTGTTGGCGGGGAGGTTGGACACGAGCCAGTCGATCGTGTCGTAAGTGTCGGTGGATTCGTCGATACCGGCGGGGTCAGCGCGCGGAGGACGCAGGTTTACGAATTCACCCTCCGAACCGAGCCGACCGCGGATGTCCTGCAGCACGAAGATGAAGCCATCGTCGGCCAGTTCTCTGTAGGAGGATTCAAGCAGGTGCTTCACATAGTCGTTGGAGAAGCCGTACGGTGAGCGGCTGATCAGGATCGGAAGATCTTCTGCGCTGTCGCGGGGGCGCCAGACCTGCGCATGCAGGCTGACGCCGTCGCGCATTGGTATCATCAGGTCCTCACCAATATAATTACCGACCGCGGCGCCCGGGGCGACCTGATCGCTGAGCGTGCCGGACCAAACCTCCGCACTTTGGCCGAGAGCTGGCTTCTCTGGCGTGGCAGCGGAGCAGGCCAAGAGGAGGCCGCACGCTATCGACGCCCAAAAGCGGGAGGCGAGACGCCGCACCGGAGGAAATGGTGTGTCTTCCGAAAGACGTGGAGGCATACGCGCTTTTTGCCCTATTTCACCTGCGCGCCCTCTTTGGTCTCTGCTTTCTGCAAGGGATTTGACCAAACCGTCCTCCGGTACGAAATTTCCGTTTCGGCTGTTTTTGTCCCTATCAGAGAAATGAGGGCCCGGTCACGAACCATTTTGGACCCGTGCCTGTCCCATAGCCAGAAGCGGTGGGGGTAAGGTTGGACGCCTCCTCCTCCGAAAAGTTGAACCGGACGTGGGTTGCGGACAGTGGGTACAGACCGATCGTCCGCTTGGACATTTGACTGACTCCCAGCCTGTTCGCTTCCGGCCCAATTCCGGAAGTTGGGTGCTTCAAGACGAGGGTCGGCTAGGCGCCTCTCGGCGATTCAGTCCTTGCCGGAGCCAGCCGAGCACTTCGTCCTCATCCCCCCGCACGGCAGGTCCAAGGTTTGCCCGCTTGGGGAATTGGGCGGCCTTTTCCAGTCGTGCGATGTGCTGCGGCGAGTACAGAACCAGCACATAAATCGGGGTGACCTGAAAGGTGGCCCGAAAACCGGCCCACCTCACAAGGTGTTGAACATTCGCGATAAAATGAGAGTAATGGTGCCAGAAGAGGCATCACATTCGAAATAATTTTTTACGTCTTATCAGATAGCTAGGAATTCGGTCGTCTCCAAAAAGCCCTCAAAAGGCCCTCAAAAGCCGTCTAATGCATTGGTTCGATGCCTTTTTCGGGACTCCAAATTCAATTTCTCCCTATGCGAGTTGGGCGATATCAATGTCAGCTTTACGCCCGTATTGTGTTGAAAAAGTCGGCCCCGCCGCGCCGGAGGTTAATTTCGGGCAACAAAAATTCAGAGTGAGCTTGCCGCTTGAATCATTGTTACACTACGAGGCGTGCCAAAGTTCTAGTGTTACCGACCAAAACGGGTGGCAGAGTTTTTCAACACAATACGCCCGGATTCTGGACGTAGCCCGCGCATAGCAAGGTGCCCGAAAGCGGACCGCTTGCTTTTCTGCTCTGGCAGGCTGAGTCAATTGTGAGTGTTGGATGGAACGTTGGTCCGTAGCTTGGATCTGCTGGATTAGCCTTCGCCGGCTAAGCTTTCCAATACCGGGCACCGATCATCACTGGTAGTGCCACACTGCCTGATCAATTTTGTCAGAGCAGTTTCCATGCGCGCGAGGTCCGCCAGCTTGGCGCGGACGTTCCCGAGATGCTGTTCCGCGATTGATTGCACTTGATCGCAATGCACATCGGGCCCCGGTGTGAGGTCGAGCAGCGCCCGCACCTCTTCAAGGGAGAAGCCGAGTTCGCGCGCACGCCGAACGAAACGCAGCCGCTCGATGTCCCGAGGACCGTAGTCGCGGTAAGCGCCCCTTCGTGGAGGCGGGTCGATGACTCCTATCCGCTCATAATATCGGATTGTCTCGATTTTGCATCCGGTCTGTTTCGATACATCACCGATTTTCACACGAAACCCCTTGAGTCTGTAGTTGCTACAGACTGTAAATAATTGCGGGAATCGGGTTTTGGAAAGGGACGACTGGTGCGCAGCTTCAGCACATGGTGGAACGGATTAGCGGCGGGCAGCGGTGTCTTTGCTGCCTTCGGAGCAGCTGCTTGCTGTGCACTCCCATTGACGCTTACGTCAGTTGGTGTGGGTTCCGCGTGGCTTGGCAGCATCTCGCCTGTCGTAGCCCCCTATCGCCTCCCCCTGCTGACCCTCGCGTCGGCTCTTCTCCTCGCTGCGACCCTCCGTTTGCTCTGGCAGTTTAGGCAGGCACAAACATGCCCGGCGGACAGTGCATGCGGATCACCGACCTATAGAGCGCTGACCGCCATAGGGATTGCCATCGGTGCTGCGCTGCTGACAGGTGCCTTCCTCTATGGCTGATCCGATCCTGATCTCGCGCTTGCGCTGCCCCGAATGCGGTCATGAAGAAGACATGGAAATGCCGACCAACGCCTGCATGTTCTTCTACACTTGCACGGGCTGCGGCGTGCGTCTCAAGCCGCTCCACGGCGATTGCTGCGTGTTCTGCTCCTACGGCACAGTTCGCTGTCCTCCGATACAGGAAGGGGACTGCTGCAATGGCTGAGGCTTTCGATTTCATTGCGATCGGATCGGGAACGGCTGCGCAGGTCGCGGTCCACCAGATGGCCGACGCCGGGAAGCGTTGCGCGGTTATCGATTACAGGCCCTACGGTGGCACATGCGCGCTCCGAGGGTGCGATCCGAAAAAGATGATGGTGAGTGGAGAGGAAGCGCTCGCTGCACACAGGCGATTGAAGGGGAAGGGTATCGAAGGTTCTGTTTCGATTGACTGGGGTGACCTCCAGGCATTCAAGCGCAGCTTCACCGACCCCGTCCCTGAAAAGCAGGAAGCTCGCTACGAGCGAAAGGGCGTCGCGACCTTCCACGGCACGGCTCGCTTCGCTGGCCCCGGCCGGATCGTGATAGGCGAGACCGAACTGTGTTTTTCCCACGCTCTTATCGCGACGGGGGCGGAGCCTCGATCACTTGGCATCGAAGGCGAGCCGTTGCTGACCCACAGCGATGCATTCCTAGAACTCGAATCCCTTCCAGATCGGATCGTATTCGTCGGCGGTGGATACATAGCTGCGGAATTTGCCCACCTCGCGGCGCGGGCAGGTGCAAAGGTGACCATCATCCAACGAGGCCGCATTCTGAAAGCCTTCGACCCTGACACGGTCGATTGGCTCATGCCGAGTTTCGACGATCTCGGCATTGAAATCGTGGACGCCGAGGTGAACAGCGTAGCGAAGAGAGGCGGCGTTCTGACCGTCCATGCTGGCGACCGCAGGATCGAAGGGGACTTGGTGGTGCACGCTGCCGGAAGAGTCCCTGCGATCGGTTCGCTCGATCTGGGGGCGGGAGACGTCGCCTGTGACGAGGGTCGCTTGGTGCTTACCGCTCAACTACGAAGCCAAAGCAACCCCAAAGTCTTCGCGGCGGGTGACGCTGCTGCAAATGGTCCGCCACTGACTCCGGTCTCCAGTCATGATGCCAAAGTGGTTCTTGAGAACATACTCGAAGATAGCGGCCGAGCTCCGAACTATTGTGGGGTTCCTAGTGCACTTTTCACGGAGCCGCCGGCGGCGCGGGTCGGAATGCTGGAAAGCGAGGCGCACGAGGCAGGTTTGGATTTCACGGTGAATGCTGGATCGCACCCAGGTTGGTTTTCGGCAAGGCGGCTGAACGAAGAGATCTACGGCCACAAGGTGCTGGTCGAAACTGGAACAGGACGCATCCTTGGGGCTCACCTGGTCGGCCCTGACGCTGACGAACTGATCAATATCTTCGGCTTAGCCATCCGACATGGGCTTAATGCGGACGATATTAAATCGACTATGTTTGCTTACCCTACAGCTGCCTCCGACGCCGGATCTATGTTGGGTTGAGCAGCACCCGATCGCCGGAGTTCTCTCCATTCCAACCCAACGACTGCTTTCACACAGCGGTGTAATGCGACCAATGTCCGCTCACGGGTCGCAAGCCGAATGTCCGCTATCTGCGCCTTGTCGACCAGGACCGGACTGACCACTAGCGGCCCCATCGCAGCCCAACTTAGAAGTCGGCAGAGATGCTGGCTTTGATTGTGCGCGGGGTTCCTTGCAGCAGTGCGGCAGAAAAGACGTCGAACGCGCTGGCCCAGTACTTTTCGTTCGTGATATTATCGGCCGAAAGGCGGAGCGTGACCGGCGTGTCGTCCGCCGCGAAGACGTAGCGCGCACCGAGATCGATACGCGTCCAGCTATCGAGTTCGAGCGTGTTGGCGGCATCGACCCACTGCGGACCCGTGTGCACTGCACGCGCTGTGATCGTCGCGCCAGGCACAAAGCCCAAGTCCCACTCCAAGTCTGCATTGGCGGTGTATTCGGAAACGCCAGGTACCTCGTTGCCGCTGACGAGCTTCGCATCGGTCAGAGCTGCGCCGCCGATCAGCCTCAGGCTGGGTGTCAGATCGCCGTTGACCGTGAACTCGATGCCTTGGTGCGTCTGATCCCCGAGGTATCCGAAGCTGCCGTCGGCAAGCACACCCTCTCCCGGTCGCTCAAGGCGGTAGGCGCCGAGACCGACGAAGACATCGCCCAGTGCCAGCTTGCCTCCAACCTCGTACTGCAGCGACTTGCGGGGCGCGAGCACCTCTCCCGGATTGCTGACGAGCGCCGGATCGAGGGGCGCTGTCGGACCTTGCTGGAGCGCCTCGATCCGGTTGCCATATAGCGACAGGCCATCGAAGGGCTTGAGGACCACGCCGATTACGGGCGTGACTGCGCTTTCATCGTATTCGGTCGCCAGGTCGCCGCCGAAATAGCTGTAGCTCTTCACATTGATGGATTGCAGGCGCAGGCCCGCCGTGACCTGCAAACGGTCTTCGATCATCCCGATCGTGTCCGATGCGAAAGCACTCCAGAGCCGCGTCCGCGAAATCGGGAAGGGATCCTCAAGGTCGCCGCCGACGAGGGCCGAAGACGGCAGTTCGACCTGCGGGGCGTCGTAGATATTGGTGGCGTAGCCGGCAAAACCAGGCCCGTAACGGAAATCATAGGCGTTGCGGTTCACCTGCCAGCTGGCATTGCCGCCGAAATTGAACTCGTGGGTGATCGCTTCGCCCAACTTCACGCGGATGCCAGCTTCGACCGCTTCGTTATTGTCGGTCCGCGGGACGAACAGCGCCGTGCCGCTGGCAGCACCGCTACCGGCATCGAGAACGGTAATGCCGCCGTAAATGCCTTCCTCGCGCCCGTCGCGCGCACCGGCCCTGAAGTATGCCAATGCATTGTCGGCAAGATCGTATTCCACGGCCAGCGCGCCGAAAACATCGCGCAGTTCGGTGTAGGTGAAATCCTGCGCATAGTTCGCATCGCCATCGGGAACGGCGGGGATCGTTGCGCTTCCGACGGTGACCTTCGGCCGCAAGGCGTCGATCCGGACATTCTGGAACGCCAGGTCGAGAGCTGCCCGTAGCGGGCCACTGTCATAATCGATCGCACCGCCCACGACCTGAGTGCGGCGATCTTCACGGTCGATCGACGTTTCGCCGTCACGATAGGCTGCATTCAGGCGAACGCCCCATTCGCCGTTCTGGCCAAAGCGGCGAGCGACATCGAAGCTGCCGCCGAAGTGGGCATTCTCGCTGGCTGAAACGGTTACGCGATTGAGGTCGGTGTCTCCGGCCCTCTTGAGCTGCAGATTGACGCTTCCGCCAAGTCCCGATCCGCCCGGTGCTGCACCGTTCAGGAAGGCGCTGGCGCCGTTGAGGACCTGGACGCTTTCAAACAGTTTTGGAGGGCGGTGCGCTTCTGCTCGTCGATATCCGTACAAGTGCCGATCCAGCGCTGTATCTCACCCTGCTCGTTGAGGATCGGCAGCGCACGACCGATCATCCAGCGATAATCACCGCTGTGATGCCTCAGGCGATATTCAACCTCGTACGGTTCGCCGGTAGCGAGGCTGTGGTTCCATTTATTCCATGCATCGGCCTGGTCATCCTCATGAAACATCCCGGCCCATCCTTCGCCGTCGGTTGATCCGACAGGGACACCCGAGAATTCATACCAGCGCGCATTGTAATAATCGTGGGAGCCGTCGGGAAGAGTCGACCAAACCATCTGCGGCATGGTGTCGGCGAGCGCATGGAAAGCAGCTCCGGCGGATTGCAGCGCATGCTCTGTAGCCAAGGGCAAGACATCCGGCGCCGAGGAGGATTCGCGGCTGCCAAGCTGGAAATTCGTGATGACTTTTGCATTCATGGCCAGCTTGTGACCTTCCCGGGATGAACAGAATCGGACCGATAGGATACCTGTCGTATCTTGTTGATTTTCAAACGCTGACGCTCATCGCACAGGTAGGATTGAGAGTAAATGCAGCGGATATCGCGAGAAGTGAGGTCCTACTTTTCGCAATACCAGATTCTCGGTCTGACTGACGGGAAGGAATTACTAGGTCCGAAATTCACCTCGGTCTCGGAGTCGAACGCTCCATTCAGGTTTCGCCCTTCCGTAATACCGATTATCAGCCTCGCATGCACCACGCCGACTCTAAACCGCTCGCCCATGATCACAACTTTCTGAGCGCTTCGCACGACGCGCATGAGCAGCGCACGCGCTATGTTGTCGCGTTGACCGCCGCGATGATGGTGATCGAAATTGTTGCGGGGCTGTGGACTGGATCGATGGCGCTTCTCGCCGATGGTATCCACATGGCGACCCATGCAGGTGCCTTGGGCGTCGCGGCCTTCGCCTACTGGTTTGCCAAGCGCCATGCG
>MDTG01382448.1_pt1 | contig 24837 bp, 21 predicted proteins | sample 811421 | NCBI WGS metagenome assembly MDTG01 (sample SAMN05326645, study PRJNA326480) | marine metagenome | isolation source: seawater | place: Pacific Ocean: South East | collected 2011 | reverse complement strand
TATTGCCCAGGTGGTGAAATTGGTAGACACAAGGGACTTAAAATCCCTCGAAGGAAACTTCGTGCCGGTTCAAGTCCGGCCCTGGGCACCATGATATGAGAAAACAGCAAAATTTAGTTAAATTACAAAGAATAGCTCATATGTTTTATAAAATTAGATATTTGCGCTTCATTGCAAGGTTAATCGAAATTTTTATAAGGATAATTTTTTCAGCAAGAATACCTGCAAAAATTGATTTGCCGAAAACAACCTTTTTTGCCCATAGTGCTCTAGGTGTAGTTATTAATGATAATTGTGAAATAAGAGATAATGTTTATATTGGAACTCATGTTGTAATTGGAGGTAACTCAAAAAGCATTGATGTTCCAATAATCAAGAGCAACTCAATAATTCATACTGGCTCAAATATCCTTGGACCCATAACTATTGGTGAGGGTTCGGTAATTGCACCAAATTCAGTAGTTACTAATAATGTTGCGGCCAGTTGTCTAATGGCTGGTTCCCCAGCAGTTATAAAAAAAGAAAACATTAAATATGAGGACTACAGCCCATTTAGACAAATTGAGATTTAAATTTGTATGAATGTTAGTTTCAAGTTAAAGTGCTTCATAATCAAAATCCTTAGTAATTCAGAAAACATTGAGGATATAAATTCATTCTCCAAACAAGAAATTAAAGACTTAATTAAAATCATTGTATTCAACAGGCTGGAAAGCTATTTTTATAATTATCTGAGTATTACTGAGGCTTGTAAAAATTCAATCTTAATAAAAAAAGAAATAAAAAAAACCCTTATCAAAAGAAATATATGTACATTTAAAACCCTTGGTGCATCTATAGGTATTTATAAACAGCTTAATAATGAAGGTATCAATTTTAGAATATTGAAGGGAGCATATTTGATAAATAAATTTAATTTAAAGCACAGGCAAATTAGAGATTTAGATATCTTGGTTGATCCTTCAGATTTAGAGCAAACAATTTCTTGTGCAAAAAAAGCTGGGTATTATTTTTATGAAAAACAATCAAAGGATGAATACCTTGATTTAGAACATAGGTATGCTTTACCTATGATGATTGATAAAGAAAACAACATATTGGAAATTCACCATAGAATTACAGATCCTAAGATATTTCAAAAATGCAGCATTGCTGAACTAATTATGAAGGATCGAGAATGCCTTAGATTTAAAGATTATGAAATTCAGCATTCATCAATAGAGGCAAATTTTTGTCATATTCTATACCATGGCATTGGTAAGCAATTTATGGATTGCGGACCACAGTTTATAAATGATTTGATTCTACTATCTGGAGGCATCAATGATGGCGGTAAAAAACTTCAAAAGTTCATTCATCATGCAAAATTAGAAAAAGAGTTTTCATTGTTTGGTGCAATCTTGCAAAGATTTTCTGGATTAAAAATGGATTTGTACATGCCTCAATTAAATGTGCCAAAGCAGATCCTTGATGATGCTGGAAGTTTACTTATTTATAACGACTATAATCATAAAATGCTTGACTTATTTTTAAATACATCAAACAAAGGCATCATTTTTCAAACTGCTCAAAAAATTTTCTCCAAATCATCTACCCAATCTCGTTATATGGTTAAATTAGATAAAAGAAATTATTTTAGCTTTACAATCAAAAGGGTATTAGAACAAATAAAACACTATTCAATACCTTTTTTAAGGTTATTTATGATGAATTTAACAACCAACAAAATAAAAAAATATTCTCTAATTAAACATTTTTTAAATAATGATTGAACTAGTTAATGTAAAAAAAAGTTTTGTAGATTTTAAGCTAAAAAATATTTTCATTGCACCAAAACAAAGAACCATACTTTCAAATATCAGTATAAAAATTGAAAACAATAAAGCTTATATTTTGCAAGGTAAAAATGGATCTGGCAAAACTACTCTTCTCAAATTAATAGCTGGTTTATTAAAGCCTGATGATGGAACTATTGAAACAGACAAAGATTATATATCTTCATATGTTTCTACTTCTGAACGTAGTTTTTTTTGGAGATTAACAGTTCTTGAAAACTTAACTTTTTTTAACAACCTAAATAAAAATGAAAACGTACAAAAAGAAATGATTTATGAACATTTAAACAAATATGGGTTGTCAAAATATTCAAATATTGAATTTATGAAATTGTCATCTGGCCAAAAAAGAAAAGTTTCAATCATAAGAGCATTGCTAAAAGATCCAGATTTATATTTATTTGATGAAGTCTCAAATTCGCTCGATAAAGAATCAAAAGAAGACCTTATGCAATTTGTTAATGAAGCTTTAATTATTAATCAAAAGAAAACAATAATTTGGGCCACACACGACTCTCAAGAAGAAAAAATAATTAATGGTGAAATTATCAAAATAAATAAGGGATTTATACAACAATGAAGTTAGATATTAAAAGAGAGACAAATGAGTTATTTGCATTTCTTAAAAAAGACATGCTTATTTCAATAAGTTATAAAGCAAATATATTAAATTTTATTATATTTAGTATTTTTATAATAAGTTTTATTTCTTTTTTTTCATCGGGTATTGAAACCTTGATTCCTTTTGAAAATTCAAACCAAAAAATAAGTATTTTTGGTTTCTTCTTAAGTGGAGCAATTATAGTTGAAACCTCACTCAGATTAGTGAGCAGCATGACAGCTACAGTCCGTTTTTATCAAATGAGTGGAATAGTGGAAGAAATATTTTCTGAGAAAGATAGAAATGTAAGAAGAATCATTTATTCATCAACTTATAGTTCTTTGATAGCTCTCTCAAGAGTTATTTTTTATCTTTTGCTCGCAATTTTTATTGAGAAAGAGCTTTTTTCTAGTTTGGATCTTTACTCTTCATTAGCTAGCTGCTTATTTATAGTTCTTACATATTTTGGGCTAACTGGTATAGGCCTTATTGCTTGTAGTTATACAATATTATTCAAGCAAGGTAATTTAGTAATAACTATGTTCTTGATCGTCTCATTATTCTTTTCAAATAGTTTTTTTCTTGTTGATCAACTCCCGCCACAAATACAATTTGTTAGATACTTAAGCCCAATTTCATACCTACTTGATTATTTTAGAGATATAGATAAATTTGTTAGTATTCCGGCTAATTTCAATGAAATATTTTTTCAAATCTTATTCATGAATATGATTTATTTTATTTTTGGAGTTATTAGTGTTAAAAAGGCAATTAATATTGCAAAAGTAAGAGGCAACTTAATTTTTTACTAATACATTATGAAATATAAAATATCTCCACAAATATTAATTACCAGTATGGATGGTGAGTCTATTATTTTAAATCGAGATACTGGGCAATATATAGCGCTAAATATTACAGCATCAACAATTTTTGAATGTATAAATGATGGCATATCTGAGACCGCGTTATTAGAAAAATTAAAAAAAATATTTAAAGTTTCTAATAGCGATTTCGAACAAGATACAAAAAACTTCCTAAAAGAATGTATCGAAAAAAAGATAGTATTTGTTGAATGAATGTATTTTTAATTAAAATACAAATTTTTTTATATATTATTTTTACATCAATTTTTCTACGCATTCTCAGTTACCAACAATTAAATAAATTTATCAAAGTAAGTCCTTTTTTTATGAGTAGATCCAACCTGTGTCAAAATGAATACTCAAAAATAGTTGAAAGACTTTCAAAAAAAATTAATGTAAACAAATGCTTTGTTAAGAGCATTGTTCTTTTTAAAGCACTAAAAAAAAATGGTTTTTGTCCACGTCTTATTGTTGGTGGCAGGTTTGTTGATTCAATTTACCATTCGCACTCATGGGTTGAATTGAAAGAGCAAAACTTGATATATCAAAACAAAGATGATTTTAAGGAAGTAATCAGATATACATGAACACCTTTTTCTTACATAGATCAAAAAATAGCCATCCGAATAAAGAAAGTTTTGATATTGAGCAGAAAAAAATCTTTGCTTATAGGGAGTATGATGAATTCTTCTCGTTTACACATAAAAAAACTTATGCATCATCATTTAAAAATTTAACAAAGAATAATGACAAAAAAAAATTAATTAATCAGATCTATGAGAGCGAAAATCTCATAGTTTTTTGCGATGCAGTTATAGAAAATTTAGATTTTATACTTGAACTTTTAAAGATTGATAAGTTGCTATCAAATGAAGAAATCTTTTTTTTGTTGTATAAAAAATATGACCAAGATTTTATAAAATATATTAAGGGTTCGTTTAATTTTCTAATAGCTGATCTCAAAAAAGATGAATATATTTTTGGGTCTGACAGGTTTTGCACTAAACCATTATTTTTCTCAGTTCAAAATAATAACTTTTTTATTTCAACAGAAATTAAATCTTTCAAAAACCTAAGTATTTTTAATAAGTCACTTAATTATAAGACACTCTACAACCAGCTAGTGGTATCATTTCAAAAACCAGGGGAAACCTATTTCAAAGATATTTCTAAAGTTGAAAAAGCAACAGTATATTTATATAAAAATGGATTATTAAATTCAAAAAAATACTACAAGCTTACCTCCTTGGAAAAAACACAATTACCCTACAAGCAAACAATTGATAAAACTAGGGAATTATTTTTAAAAAGTGTCAAAGCAAATTGTTACAGCAATACAAAGGTAATTTCATCTATCACTAGTGGTGGCCTAGACTCATCGTCAATTACTGCTGCGTTATCTTATATTGACAGCAAAGAAATTAATTCTTATTCGGTAAACTTCTCAGGCATTAGTAAGGAGGACTTTTTAAAAAGTGATGAAAGAAAATACATAAATGAAATAGCAAAATTTAAAAATGTATATCATGAATTTTGTATTGCACACGAGGATGGTCCTTTTAGCTTTCAAGAGAGATTTGATCATGATCTTGACCAGCCACTTTTAAACGGCAATTATTTTTTTACAGATTATATTTACCCTAAGGTCCGCCAAAATGGTGGAAGAATATTACTTGAAGGAATAGATGGAGACACTGTCCTCTCATATGGATTTGGTCATTTGATCGAATTGGGTAGAAGATTAGAATTTTTTTCGGCATTCAAAAATTATCAAAAACTTTGCAAAGGAAGAAAAAGAAAGCCTACTGTATACGACTTTTTAAAAAGCATAATTATAAAGCCAAATTTACCTAGAAATGTAAATCAATTTCTAAGAAAAATTTTTGGAAAAGATACTTGGGAAGAGAGAAACCTTAAAAGGCTAAAAAAATCATATCATCCCAAAAATTTACAATCATTAATTGACCAAACATATGGTTATAAAAGAGGAATATTTATAAATTCTCAACAAAATCATTTAAACGAGATTAATTCAAATATATGGGAATATATATTTTCATTCTCGTATGAAATTGCATGCTCATATGGTATTGAAGTAAGGTTGCCTTATTTCAATCAAGATTTAATTGAGCTTTCATTATCTCTTCCTTCAAATCTAAAATTTTCAGATGGTGTTGATAGGTATATTTTTAGAGAAGCGATGAAAGGTATTGTGCCTTTAAGTATTTTGAAAAAAACATCGAAGGCAGATTTAAGCTCATTAGGCAGAAATGATTTAAGAAAACATTCTAAAACGCTAATGAATTATTTTTCGAGCAACTCTTATAAATTATACGGTGTAGTAGATAAAATATATATTGATAAATGCCTAAAATTTTTAACAAATGACAAGAATGGACATTTATATACATCAGTTTTGGCAGATCTTTATGCAATTGAAAAGTGGCTTTCCAAAGAGGGTTTTGATATTGATATAGAAGAATTTTCAAAGTGCTCAAAAATATGAGTTTTTCTTGCACTTTTCCCAAATTGCTGTAATATCTGACAATATGAAATGGGAAAAACCGGAAATTAGTTATTTAGGAAGTCTGCAAGAGCTCACAAACATGCCATCTGGCGAGGGCGACACAAAAGACTTTGGATTCAACGATGGAGAAGTATTTTCAGGCAATCCTATTGGTTCAACATAATTGCTAAACCATTATTATAGGCACCTAGGTTTAAAAATAACCTCAGATTCAAAGCTTCTTTTTCTTGAAGAAGGCAATCATCATGGTTCAGGTGCTCAAATCATCATATTAAATAAGCAAAATCTTAAAAGTAAAAGAAAAAACAATACATCTACGTGGGTATTCGCTGCAAATCACAAAAAGATAGAAATTTACAAGAAGGGCATATGCTTTATAGAAATAATTAATGGCAGGGAGATCCACTACAAAAAATTAGGCAAATTTAATAATATTGATTTTTCTAAATTTATAGCAAATTTAGTTTTTGGCTATCTTCTTTTTCAAAGAAAAGAAATTGTACTGCATGCATCATGTGTTTCTAAAAATGGAAAAGCAATATTGTTTTGTGGTCCTAGTGGAAGTGGAAAGTCAACTTTGGCTGCCCAACTTTTGTCAAAATTCAGTTTTATGTCTGAAGATTTGTCATATTTAATAAAAAAGAAGAACCAAATTTATGTATCATCTTCTATCCCTTTCATAAAATTGGACCCTAAATTCTCTAGCTTTATAGAATGTCAAAATAAGTATATTTTGCAGAGCGATCAGTATAAAAGAGATTTTTGTGAAGTTTCTAGCCATCATTCAAAAAATACTGCAGAAGTAAATAAAATTATTTTCTTAAAATGGGGAACAAAAGACAAATTTTATAAACCGTCAATTAAGGAAGCTTTAATACTCTTCATTAATAATACATTTAAAAAAATTCCCTATTGCCTAAGTTCTGAACATTCCATAAAAATATTCCACTTCTTCAAAAAACTGAATGAATCATGTGAACTTTATGTCCTAATGCGAAAAAAGGAAGGAAAAATAGCAAATGGAAATGATTTTTTTGATACAATGATTTAACCTAAGGTACCCTAGAACATGTTTTTAATAAAAACATTTTAGGGAAGAAATTTAAAATTAATGAATGTCCAACAAATCTCTAGTTCAAATGAAAAGAGTAGTCTTAAAATACTAGTTAAAGCCCTTCTTACAAATATCTATTTTATCTGCGCTTCACTATTTATTGCAGGTAGTCTTTGGGCTATTTATTACTTCTACTCACCAAAGGTATATAGATTAGAATCAATTATACAGATAGATAAATCCAACAGCTCCAGCAGTCCACTTGATTCATCAATATTTGGTGGCCAGCAAAATATAATTTTAGAAGAAGAGGTAAAAATAATCATGTCAAGATCAAGTCTTGATAAGTTAATTGATGACCTTCAAATAGATATTTCTGTAAATAATAATCAACTTAATCTAAGTGAAAATAAAAATATTGAATTTAGCTTCTATGAAAAGAAATTTGATACAGAAGAAGAAGATATAGATATTTATTTCAAAAAATCAGGAAAAAATATTGAGTTATATGATTCTGAAAAAAATTTTATTAAAAACGTAAATTTAGATGAGTCGGTAGATTATAAAGACTCTCAGTTTGCCATATCAAACTTCAAAGCTGAGGAAAATAAATATGTCAATGTCAGTTTTAAAAATAGAAAAAATTTATATCAATATTTAAGTAATATGGTAGATGTAAAGGAATATGTTACAGCACGAAATATGTATCAAAAGCTTTCTCTGGTGTCTTTGACTTATGATTCAGCAAATATTGATTTTGCAAAAAAACTCTTGGATTCGCTAACATCAATTTACATACAAAGAAGTATTGAAACTAACATAAAGGAAGCCTCACAATCCCTATTATTCATCACTGAGCAAACGAAGAATGTGCAAGAAAGATTAGCACAGAGTGAAATAAATTTAAATGATTTCAAAAGTGAAAACATTTCTATAGACATAGATTTAGAGGTCGAGTCTTATTTTAATGAATTAAATTTTCTTTCGTCTGAGATAAAGAAAATAGAACTTAAGTTAGCAGAAGCAAGTCAATTATATAGCAGCTCAAACCCACTAGTTAAATCACTAGAATCCCAAAGAAATACACTTATAACTGAACAAAGAGGCCTGCAAGAAAGTGTGTCTTTACTTCCAACTGAACAGCAAAAGTATATCGCACTGTACCGAGATTTTGAGGTTAATCAAGGCCTTTATGAAGACTTATTAAGAAGGCAGCTAGAATTGGCTCTTTTAGAAGCTTCAACTATCTCTGATATTTCAACAATTGACAAGGCTTATGTAACTAAAAAAGTCTCTCCAAGAGGTTTTTCGGCTCTGCTTTCCTTGTTATTTATTTTTGGGGCACTTGCATATTCTATTGCTTTAGTTAGGACTTTATTCTTTTCTCCAGTGAGGGTTCCAACAGATATACATGAAATGACAGATGCAAAAATTCTAGGATTTATTCCCAAAGTCGAGACTGAAGAAGATATATCTGAGGGAAATTTAGACATGATTGAGAGCCTTGTTACAAATTTTTTAATTACAATAGAAAGCAAAAAGGTTGTAATGGTAACAGGACCTGTCCCTTTAGTTGGAAAATCATTTTCTTCGTCAATGCTAGCAAAATATTCTGCTAGTCGTGGAAAAAAAGTTTTATTAATTGACTTGGATTACAAAAGGGGCGATCTCCATAAGAGATTTAATATTGAAAGACAAAATTTTAAGGAAATTCTACAAAGCGACTTTAGTAAATTTAATGTGCAAGAGAACCTGTTTGTTGTTCCAAGGGCTAAAAAAAGTTCGCGCTCATCTTTAACTTTATTTGATTCTGAAGCTTTTGCAGAATTTTTAGAACGGGCAAAGAATGAATTTGATCTAATAATATTTGACACACCACCAATATTATCTGTTTCAGATGCAATTCTTCTATCCAAATATAGTGACATGTGTTTTGTTGTTGTGAGACAAGATTTTTCAGTTGAAAGAGACATACTCTCAACACTAGAAATTATGCAAAATATCCAAAAAGGCAATCAGATAATATTCAATTGTTTTTCAAAACCACGAGGATATTACTACGACTACTACACTTACAAATATTATGGAAACTATAAATATTATCAATATGAAACTGACTAAAATAGCTTGCTTTCTAATTGCCTATCTGTTGTCAGGATGTTCAATAATTCCAGGCATGGGAATGCCTGGAGAATATTCTTTTTCGGAAGGCCGAATATTTGAAACACAAACAGGAAAATACATAAATGTCGAAAAGGTTGATTTTGAGAAAATCAAAACATTGAACAATCGGAAAATACAAAAGCAATATACTGTGTCTCCTGGCGATGTTATAACAGTCGTAATTTGGGGTCAGCAAGAATTTTTCTCAATGCAAAGCTATTACAATTCAAATAACCCCATGAATTCTCGAACAATAGATGCAGATGGGACAATATTTTTCCCGTTTGTTGGAATTATAAATGTAGAGGGCTTCACAGTCAGTGAAGTTCGAGATGTTATAACATCAAAACTTTCTGAAAATTTTATAGATCCACAGGTTGATGTAACTGTTACTAAATATAATAAGAATAGGAATATTTATCTTGTTGGAGAGTTTGTTCAACCAAAAACCATGACTATCGGCATAGAAGAAATAACACTTGCAGATGCAATTGCAGATGCAAAAGGGCTAAGAGAAACGACTGCAAGATCTGATAAAGTATTTATTATACGTCTTAAGGATCCTAGTGAACCAAAGATTTATGAAATAGATCTTAGCAAAGGTGATAAAATGATACTTGCCAGTGAGTTTTTTCTAGAGCCTAAAGATATAATTTATGTAGGCCCAGCAGATGTCACAAAATGGAATAGAGTAATTAGTCAATTCTTTCCATTTGCCTCATTCTTAAATCAGGTTGAGCAGATTGGAACAAATTAAATCAGTGCTATTTCTTTGCATTGGCAATCATTGTCGTAGTCCTGTAGCTCAACATCTTTTAATGAGCTTGAACAATAACATTAATGTTAGTTCTGCAGGGATAAGCCCTTTATTTTCAAATGATATGCATCCTTTATCAAGAGAATTTCTTGACTCTAAAAATATAAATCATGCAGTACATCATCCTAGGAAATTTGATGTTAGTGATTTTGATAAATTTAATTACATAATAGTACTTGACGATATAATTGGTGCGCAGCTTTTAAGAAAATATAGTCAGCATTCATCAAAAATATTTAAAATAAATCACTTTACACCCTTGGTTTATACTCCTGACCCTTTTAAATTAAGTGAGATAAAATATAATCAAATTATGTGTAATATTGATACATTAGTGAGTAATTGGAATAATTTTTTAGTACGGAAGTGAAGTGAATATTGGAGTTGTTGGATTAGGTTATGTAGGCATTGTGTCTTTAGCTTGTTTGTCAAAAATGGGGTTTAAGGTAACAGGAATTGACACTGATCAAAAAAAAGTTGATGCATTGAAAAATGGATGTTCGTATATTTATGAACCAGGGGTAGATAAGCTAATTAAAGATGGATTAAAAAAGGGCAAAATTTTTTCATCAAATGAAATTAATAGCTCAATAAATGATTTAGATTTATTCTTAGTTTGTGTTGGCACGCCAAGCAAAGCAGATGGCTCCCATGATTACTCTTACATTGAAAACGTAACAAAAGAAATTGCAATTTGCTCCAAAAAACTCAAAAATAAAAAAGTTACAGTTGCGTTTCGATCAACATTTCAACCAGGTACGATTGATAAAGTAATATTGCCAATTCTTGATAAGTATAAGGCCACAAATGTTGATGTTGTTTATAATCCGGAATTTTTAAGGGAATCCACTGCGATTGATGATTTTTTTATGCCCTCTAGGATTGTTGTAGGAACATCTGATGGTTCAGCATCAAAACATATGAATCAAATATATAAATCATTTGATGCAAAAATATTTCTTACAAAATTCAAGGAAGCAGAAATAACTAAACTTATTGATAACACTTGGCATGCGCTTAAAGTTTCATTTATGAATGAAATTGCTCGAATCTCAGAAACCAATGAAATTAATATATCCAAGATATATGATATTTTTGTTGCAGATGATATTTTGAATATTTCAAAACATTATTTGAGGCCTGGAGGTCCGTTTGGGGGCTCTTGTTTGCCAAAAGATCTCAGGGCATTAGAGTCTCTTTCAAAGCTTCATAAATTAAATAATCCAATTATAGAAAACATATCTTTATCAAATGCCAACCATCAGGAATATTTAGTGAATAAAATTTTACATAGAACTGGTAAAAATAAAAAAATACTTTTTTGCGGTGTTACGTTCAAAAGAAATACTGATGATCTCAGAGAAAGCCCATGGTTATCAATTGCTAATGTTCTAAAAGAACAAAATTTAGACTTTGATATTTATGATTCATATTATTCATCGAATAAAACTAACAAAGAAAAAAATACTTTTCTCGGTCCAATAAGTGAGCATATCGTATCTATTAATGATGCAAGAAACTCAAAATATGATCTTTACATAAATGCAAACAACTCAATTGTTGATCTGGGCTTAAAATCAACAAATACTGTATTAGATCTTAATAGATTAGATTAATTTGATGGCATCTCTAAACAAAAAAAAAGTTCTTATCATAGTTGAGAATTTGCCAGTACCTTTTGATAGGCGTGTTTGGCTAGAGGCAAATACATTAAAAAAAAATGGAGCGTCTGTTTGTGTTATTTGTCCAAAAAAACCTGGATATGAAAAATCATACGAGGAAATTAATGGAATTAAAGTTTATAGACATAGTCTTCGAGAAGCATCATCTAAATTAGGATATTTCTTTGAATACTCTCAAGCGCTACTGAATCAGTTTTTTCTATCTTGGAAAATTTTCTTTAAGCATGGATTTCACATCATTCACGCTTGCAATCCTCCAGACCTAATTTTTCTTGTGGCTATCCCATTTAAACTCTTTGGGGTGAAATTTATATTCGATCACCATGACATAAATCCAGAATTATATTTTGCCAAGTTTGGGAAACAAGGCATTTTTTGGCATTTATTAATCTTTTTTGAAAAGATGTCTTTCTTTTTTTCCGATATAGTAATTTCCACAAACGAAAGTTATAAAGAGATAGCTGTAACTAGAGGGAGAAAAAATGAAAAATCTGTCTTTGTTGTCAGATCTGGCCCTGATGTTAACAAGCTAATATATAGTTATAATGAAAAGCATAAGAATAAAAAGGCATACCTGGTTTCATACGTAGGGGTAATGGGTGAGCAGGAAGGAATTGACTTATTGCTTCAATCAATACAATTTATAATTACCACTAAGAAAAGAACGGATATCCATTTTAAGATTATTGGAGGTGGACCTGCATATCAAAGCCTAGTGAAAACTGCTAGAGATATGAATCTTACTGAGCATGTTGAATTTACAGGCCGTGTTTCTGATGAAGAATTATTTGAGACATTGAATTCCTCAGATGTATGTGTTAACCCTGATAAGCCTAATGAGATGAATGATAAATCTACTATGAACAAAATTTTAGAGTATATGGCCTTTTCAAAACCAATCGTTCAGTACGATCTATTGGAGGGTAGAAGATCAGCAAGTTCAAGTTCTTTGTATGCTATAAATGGTGATACAGAAGATTTTGGAGCAAAGATATTGCAACTATTAGATAATAGAGAACTCCGTATATCAATGGGTAAAATAGGTAAAGAAAGGTTATATAATGAACTTTCTTGGGAACATCAGGAAGCCTCATTATTAGCAGCTTACGAAGCAGCTTTAAAAAATAATTTATGAATATAGCTAATTCAGCAATTAGCTTAACATTGGCAAAAATTATTGGCATTGGGTGTCAATTTATCTCAATATCTATAATCACTAAAAATTTATCTTTAGATAATGTAGGAACCTTCCTCCTTTTCTTAACATTCACTTTATTAGCAAGGTTTTTATCAAGTTTTGGGTTTGATCAAATATTAATTCGGGAAATATCTAGAGAAAAAGAAAACAAAAAATCCTTTGGCAATACCTTTATTGTTTCACTAATATTCAATTGTTTGATTTCATCAATAATCTATTTGATTTATATAAATTTCTTCGATTTTAACCTTCAAATAAATAACTTATTAATATTTTTGAGTTTTATTATGCAAGGCATTTTTGGCTCTTGTATTGGTTTGATCAGAGGGTTTGGAAAAAATCTAAAGGCACAAATTCCTGAAGGGCTGTTAATGCATTTATTTTTTCTGGTTTTAATAATTATTCATAGCAACATAGAAATAATCAGTCTAAAAACATTATTTTTAAATTATTTTTTATCCTCAACAGTTGTATTTTTAGTTTATTTTTCTTTGATAAAAGATATGAGGTTGAATTTCAAAGGTTCGCTAAAAAAAGATTTTGTAAAGTATTTTAAATCAGCAGGGCAAATTATTATTATACTTGCATCCACCTATGCAATTATAAAAAGCCCAACACTTATAGCAGCAATTTTTTTAGATATTCAAGAGGTCGCTTTAATAGACATCGCGTTAAAAGTAGCAAGTATCCCAATTATTCTAATTTCTAGCATTGGAGCAACTTATGCTGGTGTCTTTTCGAATTTAAAGGGAATGGGTTTTAAATCTAATTTTAATGCCTTGTCCCAGGCGGTTCTTTTAGGATTTGTTCCATCATTGATATGGACAATCTGCTTAGTTTTTTTTGGAAAAGACATTATTAAAATTCTTTTTGGTGATCTATATCTAGAGGCGTATCCTAGTTTGATAATTTTATCTGTGTCATATTTATTAATATCGATAGGATCTGTATCAAGTGTTATGTTGATTCATCAAGATAACGAATCAATCCTTTTAAAGTTGAGTACTTTTTCAATTCTGGTGTTATCATTTTCAGCGGCAATGTTAGACCTCAATTTAATTAAAATATCTTTGATATTTATGATTAGCATCATAATAAGAGATATTGGTAGTTTACTTTATGCAATGAATATACATTTGAGAGCTTCATGATTAAAAGTTTTGATTCAAAAAATATTCTCATTACTTACTTTTTAGGCATATTTATTTTTGGGGCATTAAATAAGATCTTCACAGCACAAAACTCAAGTTATTTTGATGAAATTTTTATTCTTATTACGGTCCCTTTTGCCCTCTATTTTTTAATACGTAATATTTTTAATTTTAAACTAGCAATAATATTCCTAATACTTCATATAGCAGTGTATTTAATTTCATCCTTGCAAACTATTTACGATGGTAGAATTACCACTCAACTTACATTATTAAGCCTTTTCCTTGAGTTTAAATACTTCTTATTATTTCTCTTTTTAGCCCTCTCAATCCAAAAAAGTAAAATCTCTTTTGAATCACTTCATAAGGCATTAAGTAATTTATTTATTTATTTAACAATCCTAAATGTTCCATTTGTTTTTTTTGATATCCTGATTAGCGATTATTCAATTTTAGGATTTCCATTGCAGTCAAATAACTTCTTAAACATTAATGCTGCACAGGGGCTTTTTGTGCATAAGTTCTATCTCGCTTTATGTTCTGTACTTTCAGTAATATTTTGCTGCATAAATTATCTAGTAACAAATTCAAAAAAATATCTCACTCTTTTCCTTCTTAGTTTATTAATTCTCTTTTTGTCATATAGTCTCAAAGAGCTAGCAATCGGGTTCTTTTGCCTCGCATTAATTATTTATCAAAAACTAAGGAATCATAGAATCTTTTCATTAATCATTTTTGTAGCTACTATTTTAATAATACCTTTAAGCTTAATATTTTTTTTAGGAGAAAGATCATATTACTTTACTGATATTACAGTTCGTGGTCTCTTTTATTCTTCATCAGTTGATATTGCAAATAACTATTTTCCTTTTGGAGCTGGGACAGGAAAATTTGGAAGCACAGTAGCATCTGATTATGCATACAGTGAGCTATATTTCCAGTATGGGATTGCATATATATATGGAGGAACAACAACCTTCGGACAATATTTGACTGATGTTGGATATGCAAAGTATCTCGGTGAATCAGGCTGGATTGGCATTGCTTTTTTATTGTTTGCGTTCTTAACTCCAATTTTTTCAGCATATGAAAAGTCTCACCTGTTTTCATTAAAGTTTCTTACAATATTGCTTCTTGGGCTCCTTATTATTACCAATAATTTTGCTTCAACTATTCAGAACTCTGATTTTGGTTCCATGCTCGTTGCATTATACTTCGCAATATATAGCTCCACATTCCAACCTCATGAAAAATAATAGTAGAAGTAGCCTCATATTTATTGGTCCTATAGCATTAAAGGGTAAAGCAGCTCTTGGTGGTTTCGAGAGTGCTAATCGGAATATGATTGATTTTTTAGAAAGAAATGATATCGAAGTCAAAGAAAAAAGGTATCCTGATGCAAGAAGCAATATTCTTAAAAAATTAAGCCAATATTTGCTTAGATACCTTAATATCTATATAAGTTGCATCCTGATGAGAAAGAAGGATATCTTGTGCGCAACTCCTATGAATAGAAGATTTATTTTTTTGGAATTGATTTATTTCATAATTGCAAAATTTAAGAAAAATAAAATAATTATAATAATGAAAGGTGGCAGACAGATTGATGATTACAATAGGTTTAGCTCAATTTACAAATTACTTTATAGGTTTATCATAAGGTCTGCCAACTTAGTTTTTTATGAAATAAAAGATTATTCATATTTTGAAAAATACAAAAGTAATGGTGCAAAATTTATCTACCTTCCAAATTGTTCAGAGCACATACACCATAAAAACAATAAACAAAGCCATTCCTTCTTATACGTGGGCTTGATAAATGAAGACAAAGGTTGCCTTCATGCAATAAATACCTTCAAAAAAATAAAGAATTCATTAATAAATGCTGAATTAAATTTTGTTGGAAGATGCAGTAGAGGTATGCAAGAAAAAATAAATCAAAATAAACATCTTGATATAAATTATCTTGGAGAAAAAAGTGTATATGAGCTTAAAGATATTTATGCAAAACATCAGTTCTTTATTTTTTTATCAAAGTACTATGGAGAAGGCCAGTCAGTAGCACTTACTGAATCACTAAACTATGGCTGCATACCAATTGTAACAATCCATAGAGGAAATGCTGATGTTATAGGCGAATATGGAATTGCATTTGAGGATAGAGATAACTTTGAACAAAATTCAAAACAAATAATAAATTATATAAAGACTAGTAATTTACATGAACAAAAAGAATATTACATTAACCATTTTAAAAAAAATTACTCTAATGATTTCGTATTAAAAAGATTCTTGGATGGCTATAAAGTATTAGTTAATGATTGAGAAAATGTGATGAAAAAAGTTCTTTGGTATTTAAACAGAATAAGATTTATGTCTTTTTTTGAAATAATTCACAGATTCAAAGAAATTGCTTATAGGCAGTTATTTAAATCGAACTTCATTAGAAAGAATCTTTCATCTTCTTTTGTGTTCATTAATAATGCGAAATTTAGGGATTTATTTGTTTCACTCCCATTAGAAAAAAAAAATAAACTAATAGAACGGGCTGAGGGAATTATAGAGGGTAAATTTGATTTTCTTGGCATTGATATTGATTTAAACAATTATGAAAGCTTAGAAGTAAATGATTTGTGGTTCTATGATTTTATCCATAATAAAAAACATACTCATCAGACGGCAACTAATAAGATAAATTATAAAAATAGAGATGACATATGTGATATGAAGTTTATCTGGGAAGTGCATCGCCTTTATATTGTTCAAGATTTAAGTGTTGCCTATTTTCTAACAGGCAATGAAAAATTTTTAAAAAATGCTACAACATATGTAAAAAGTTGGTTATCAAATAACAAAGTAAATTTTGGACCAGGATGGAATTCAGGCATTGAGATCTCAATCAGATCAGTTTCACTCCTCATTTTTTTATCATTATGTGAGAAGAAAATTGAAAAAAAACTTTTAGCTAAAGTTTTTAACTGCTTAGAATATTCAAGATTATATCTGAACTTATTCCCCTCTCTTTTTTCTTCAGCTAATAATCATTTAGTTGCTGAAATTGTCGGCAAGTTAGCAATTGAAAGCTTTACTGATTATGATCAGCTTAAAACAAAAAAACTTTTTTGTGATTTAGATAATGAAATATCTAAACAAATACTATGTGATGGTGTCCCAGCTGAACAATCGCCTACTTATGGAGCATTCACATTAGAGTTTTATTGGTTGGCTCATCACTTATTCGGAAAAAATATATCTGATAAGAACAATATAGCTAACTTCAAGAATTTTATTTTTAACATTCGGCAAGGAAGTAAAACAGCATCAATTGGAGATGATGATGAGGGATATGTTCTTTCTATTAACAGGTCAACAGATTATGCTGCTGAAATTTGTAATTTATTCGGTACGGAAAAGAAAAAATCATCCATAAAGACTTTTGAGGAAGGAGGTTATTCTGTAGTTCATAATCAAGGTTGGGATATCATTTTTGATCATGGACCACTTGGTTACTTGTCAATTTGTGCTCATGGTCATTCTGATGCTCTTTCACTACTAATGAGTTATAACCATAAAAATGTACTCATTGATGCGGGGACATATCTTTACCATGGTGGTGGGAATATTCGTAATAAATATAGAAGTACCGCAATGCATAATACCTTAAATATAAATAATGAAAGTCAAAGCAGAATATCAGGACATTTTAATTGGAGTAAAAAAGCAAACTCTTTTTTAGTAGCGTCTAAAGCTATGGAAGATGATTGGTTTTTTGTTGCTCAGCAAAATGGCTATAAAAAGAAATTTAAAGTTACCCATGAAAGAAAGCTGAGCATGCAAAATAAGTCTATTTTCGTTGAAGATAGGTTTCTGGAGGATATTGATGTAACAAGCAATATTAATTGGTTATTATCACCGGAAGTTATTATTGAAAAGCATACAGACTTTCTTATCCTCATTATTGAGGGAGGTCAGAAAATAAAGGTAGAATTTCCAAATTCTGGAACAATAAATATCAATAAAACTTATTTCTCACCATCCTTCAATAAACAAGTCTCCACCACTCAAATTTCATGGACAGGACAGGTAGGATCCACATATATTTCTACAAAATTCACTCCTATATATGAATAAAAATTACACCTAAATAGTATTGAGATCAAAAGCGCTTTATAATTAAAGCTGTGCGATTGTTTGGTGTCATTCATTTCATTAGTATTTTACTAGTTTTTGGCTTGGTGCTGTATGCCTATGTTGAGTTAAACAATTTTTACATTCTTTTGCTTTCATTAATGTTCCCAGTAATGTTCACAGCCCATATTTTCTTTCAACCTTACAAGACTTCTCTAGCGGTTGGTAATAAATTATTACGTGCAATATCATCATGGGCCACTATATACCTTTTCATTGTTCTGGTATTCTTCTTATCAAAGACAGGATCAGAGTTTTCAAGAATTGGCGTTACAACAAGTTTTATTTTTGCCGCTTTCTTTGATTTTGTTTTAATTATTCTGCGAGATTATGTTGGCAAACATAATCTAGATTCTGTTTTAATTATTTCTAATGATAAAGAAAAGTATCAAAGACTAAATAAATCTTTTTATGGTTTAAAGGTTTTAGATATTCTTGAGCCAGATGAAGAACTAAATATTGAAAATATTGTAAGTAGCTATGCGCCGGATAAGTTAATTATAGATGCCAAAAAAAACTATCTTAATAGGGTTTCTCACGATCTTCTTGATTTAAGGTGCGAAGTAATTGTTGTCCCAAGCTTTCTTGATGATATTTATATAAACAATAGAACAACAAAAATTTTTGGCATGTTTGCTTTCCAAACAACTAAACCAAGTTACAGAAATGTAGAAGAACTTTTGTTGAAGAGATTTTTTGATATTTTAATAGCTCTAGTGCTTTTAATTCTTTTTTCACCCCTACTTGTTTTTGTATCCTTCCTGATAAAAATTACCTCTTATGGCCCCATCTTGTTTATTCAACAAAGGCATGGAAAAAATGGAAGAATTTTTAATTTATATAAGTTTAGATCAATGAAAGTTGAGAAGGATGATAAATTTTCACAAGCTAGGCGTCATGATCCAAGAGTAACTCCAGTTGGAAGTTTCATTAGAAGAACATCCATTGATGAATTGCCACAATTATTTAATATCTTAAAAGGCCATATGTCATTGGTTGGTCCAAGACCACATGCAATTGAACATAATCAGATGTATGCAAATAAGATAAGGAATTTTATGAGTAGACATAATGTAGTTCCAGGAATGACCGGCCTTGCACAAATACGAGGGCAAAGAGGAGAAGCCAATGAAGAGAATATGAAGAATAGATTTAATTCTGACATGGAATACATTCAGAATTGGTCACTATTCCTAGATATCAAAATACTATTTTTAACAATACCATCGCTTTTTAACAAAAATATATATTAAATAAATTCAATATGAGTATCAGATCATTTTTTACTTCTAGGAATTTTACAGTCTTAGTTCTTTTATTGAGCAAAATTATATTTGGTAATGCAGAAACCATTAACAATATGGGGACTGTGGGGCTTTCAAATAATCCCACTGCAAGATTTCACTCTGAAGGTTCAGTATCCATGCATCTTGTTAGACAGCAGGAATTTTCAAGAATAAACATTGTTGCACAACCTTACGAATGGGCGGAATTCTCCATATTTTATGCAGATATATTTAAAGGAGAATATCCAGCATCTATAAATCAATCTTACAAAGATAAGGGCTTTAACATGAAATTAAGGCTTTATGAAGAGACTGAAAATATGCCACAAATTGCTGTAGGATTTTCAGATTTTGCAGGAACAGGACTGTTTTCAGGTGAATATATTGTCGCAAGCAAGAGATTTGGTAATTTTGATATATCTGGGGGTATTGGATGGGGCATATATGCCAATGGAATTAAATTTGATAATCCACTAATTAAGCTTAGCAAGAGTTTTAAGACAAGAAATTTTTTATATGACTCAGTTGGAGAATTTGATGCCGATGATTACTTTTCTGGCAGTGATAGTTCAATATTTCTATCAGCCTCTTATCATTTTGGTAAAAACCTTATTTTTGTTGAATTAGATTCTGTAGGGTATAAGTTCAATAAACTTAACGAGCTACAAGATTACTCTGATTATAAATTTGGATATAAAAACACTGATTTTTTTGGAGCAATTTTGGGCCTAGAAGTTGATGACAAAGGTAAAGTTAACTTTCAAATTGAATCTAACTTCAATATATCTAAATTAAATACTAATGCACCCAACATAAGCAAAAAAAATGATTCAAGGCTTATTAATTTTTTAATTAATACCCAGGATAATAATATTTCTGTCAAAGAAATAGAATCAAATGCTAAAGATCAACTAATTGTGTCTATCAGGCAAAAATCTTATTCAAATATAAGTGATGCAAATGATGTTATTTTAAAGTCACTTGAAAATTCGAACATTCATGAATTTAACGAAATAATTGTAAAGAACTATCTTTTAGGGAAAGAAATAACAAAAGACTTCTATACAGAAGAAACTAAAGGTTTTTATGAACAGGCTGTTTTAGGCAAAAATAAAATATTTAAGAGACCAAATGAATATCCATTTTTTACTGGAAGATTTTCTCCTGATCTAAGGTTGTTATTGGGTGCAAGAGAAGGTTTTTTATACCAAGGCCTATTTTTAAAATATGACTCAGAATTATTTTTTAATGAAAATACCTTTATTGACACAACTTTAAGACTATCTTTATCTAATAATTTTGATGGTCTGTTTATACCACCTGTCACAACTTATCCTGAACAGGTAAGATCAGATGTTAAAGAGTATCTAAAAGGATTTAATGATGGTTTAGCAGTTTCAAAGTTATTAATATCAAATTTCCAAAAATATCAAGATAACTACTTTCTTTTTAATGCAGGGCTTTATGAAGAAATGTTTGGTGGATTTGGTTTTGAATACCTTAATTTTTCTAGAAAAAGAACTTTTGCATATGGCTTTGAAATACATAAAGTAAAAAAAAGAGCATATGACCATAGATTTGAGTTTTTAGATTACAAGACAACAACAGGGCATTTAAATCTTTATCATCATTACCAACCCCTCAATCTTGTAACGCATATTTCTTGGGGGCAGTATTTAGCTGGCGATGAAGGCCTAACATTTGACATGCATAAAAGATTTAAAAATGGAGCCAAGATTGGGGCATACTTCTCTTTAACAGACGTAAGTTTTGAAGATTATGGAGAAGGCTCTTTCACAAAAGGGGTTTACATTTCAGTACCATTTGATCCATTTGGTTTTGGCACTTCTACAAATTTCCATTGGACACCTTTAACAAAAGATCCTGCACAAAAGCTATTAGTCAATAGAATCTTTAATTATATAGATAGATATGCTTTTTAATCATTAAAAGATGGGCATGAATGCCCATTTTTTAAGTAATTGATTGTTTAATTAGTTGTTGCTGTTCCAGTTCCTGAATCTGATGAGACAGATGTTAACAAGGCTATGCCTACACCCCAAACTAAATAAGGAGATAAATCTTCTGCTTCCAATTCATCAAGGTCTGTTAACACTTCATCATCTTCAGATTCTTGAGTCATAGATTCAGTTTCAATTTCTTGAGATTCAACTGTCTCAGCTTCCTCTGAAACCATGAAAAAACTTAGTAGAAATACAACTGGTATTAAGAGTAATTTATTCATTATGTTATATTAAGCATCTTTTTAAGCAATTTCAAATAAAAAATTAATGTCTAGCAGCATTTATCTTCTATTAAAATAAACTAAAAAAAGTTCATTTAAACATAAACATTTATATTTTTAATATAATGTTCCTATGAAACATCAACCAGATAAACAAGATGACCTTGTTGATTGGATTGATGCGCTAGAAAACTTAATTCTGTTCAATGGTGAAAAAGATGCAAGCAGAATAGTTAATGAATTCATTTCTTATGCTAGCAACCAAGGTCTTGTTGATAACCAAAGTCAATATTTGCCATTTGAGAATACGATATCTTCTAGCTCTGAGGTTCCCTATCCTGGTGATTTTGACATTGAAACAAAGATAAGGCATTACATTCGATGGAATGCTTTAATAACAGTTCTTAAGGCTAACAACAACGATGATTTAGGTGGGCATATTTCAACTTATTCATCAGCTGCAACCTTATATGAAACAGGATTCAACCATTTTTTTAAAGGTTATGAAAAAGGATTGGGAGATTTAATCTATTATCAAGGCCACTCTTCTCCAGGGATATATGCACGTTCTTTTCTTGAAGGAAATTTAACCGAAGAGAATTTAGATAATTTTAGGAGAGAGATAAATGGAAATGGATTGTCATCTTACCCTCATCCCTGGTTGATGCCAAAATATTGGCAATTCCCAACAGTTTCTATGGGTTTGGGTCCAATAATGTCAATTTATCAGGCACATGTAATGAAGTATCTTGAATCGAGAAAATTATTAAAATATGAAAATCGTAAAATATGGATGTTCTGTGGTGATGGAGAAATGGATGAACCAGAGTCACTTGGAGCAATATCTTTGGCAGCTAGAGAAAACTTAGATAATTTAATTTTTGTTATAAATTGCAATTTACAACGTTTAGATGGGCCTGTAAGAGGCAATTCAAGAATTGTTACTGAATTAGGAGAGATTTTTGAAGCTGCTGGCTGGAATGTAATAAATCTCATATGGGGAAGAAAATGGGATGATTTGTTGGAGCGAGATGTAACTGGAGCTCTTAGATGGGTAATGAATAATACTGTAGATGGGGAATATCAAAACTTCAAAGCAAAGGGAGGAGCATATACTAGGAAACATTTCTTTGGTAAACATCCAGAGGCATTGAAGCTTGTAGAGCATATGACAGACAAAGAAATTGAAGAACTTAATAGGGGTGGACATGACCCAATCAAAGTTTTTAATGCATATAAAAAAGCTTATGAAACAAAAGGCAAGCCTTCGGTTATTCTTGCCTTCACGATTAAAGGTTATGGTATAGGCTCAAGACAAGCTGACAATACCACTCATCAAGTAAAAAAATTGAGTCAAGAAAATTTAAAATCCTTTATCAATAACTTTAATTTGCCAATTGAAGAAAATGATCTTGATGATTTGCCATATTTAAAATTTGAAAAGGATTCAGCTGAGTTTAAATACCTTATAAATCGAAGAAAAAATCTTGGAGGCTTCTTACCAAAACGACCTAATGAAAATAAGACGCTAACATTAAATAGTAAACAACATTTTATAGAATTTGACTCTAAAACGAAAAGAGAAATGTCAACAACAATGATTTTTGTGCGGTTATTAACTTCTTTATTGCGTGATAAAGGTTTAGGCCAAAATATCGTACCAATAGTACCTGATGAAGCAAGAACATTTGGAATGGATGGTCTATTTCGTCAGTTTGGCATTTATAGCTCTGAGGGACAAAAATATACTCCAGAAGATGCTGATAAAGTTATGTGGTATCGAGAGTCAAAAGAAGGCGTAATGCTTGAAGAAGGAATAAATGAGGCAGGTGCGTTTTCTGCTTGGTTAGCATTAGCAACTTCATATGCTAATCATGCATTACCAATGATCCCTTTTTACATCTACTACTCCATGTTTGGATTTCAAAGAATACATGATTTAGCTTGGGCGGCAGGTGACTCAAGGGCTAAAGGCTTTCTTCTTGGTGCTACTTCTGGCAGAACAACACTCAATGGTGAGGGCTTACAACACCAAGATGGCCATAGCCACATATTTGCTCAAACCATACCAAACTGTAAATCCTACGACCCTTGTTTCGATTATGAATTAGCAACAATTATTAAATGTGGTATGGATGATATGTATGTCAGAAATAATGATAATTTTTATTACCTTACTTTAATGAATGAAAACTATCTCCACCCAAGCAGACCTAAAGCTGCAACTGATCAGGCAATACTGAATGGTGCATATCTCTTCAAAAAAACGACTAAACCGAATGTCAGGTTATTAGCATCAGGAGTTACTTTAAGATTTGCAGAAAAGGCAGCAAAAATTTTAAAAACTTTCGATGTAAATTGCGACTTATGGAGCATTACAAGTTTTAATGAATTAGCAAGAGAGGGTTTAAGCTCAGAAAGAAAAGAACTAAATGGCAAAAAAAGTGAAAAACCTTATGTTGAAAAATGTTTTGAAAAGGAAATTCCTACATTAGCAGTTTCAGAATATCAAAGGCTCTATGCAGAACAAATCAGAAGGTGGGTTAATGGTAGATATGTTTGTTTAGGAACTGATGGGTTCGGAAGAAGTGATACTAGGGAAAAATTAAGAGATTTTTTTGAAATAGATCACACTCATATTGTTTATTATGCCTTAATAATTGCCAATAAAAATAAGGAAGCAATTCAATTTGCTGATGAAAATAAATTAGATCTAAACAGGGAGAATCCATGGCAAATTTAATAGAAGTAAAAATCCCTAATTTAGGAGAAGCAGAAGATACTGAAATTATTGAAATTTCTATAAAAGTTGGTGATGTCGTTTCAAAAAATGATCCACTAATTGTGCTGGAATCAGAGAAAGCCGCGATGGAAGTCCCATCAGATTTTGAAGGTAAAATCAAAGCAATCAAGGTTAAGGAAGGTGATAGCGTATCTGAAGGGATGGTATTTGCTACTTTAGAAGTAGATGAAGCAATTAAAGAAGAAGTTGTTGAGGAGCCAGTTGAGACCAATCAAAAACAAAAAAAACAACCGAAACAGAAAAATACAGAATCCTATGAACCAGTTTCAAGTTTTAAAGGGATAAATGCTGGACCTGCAGTCAGAAAAATTGCGAGAGAATTATCAATAGACCTTTCAGATATATTGGGTACAGGCAAAAACAAAATGATCACTAAAGATGATCTCAAAAACTATATTAGTTCTCTGAAGGATAGTGTTTC
>MDTG01447246.1_pt1 | contig 24838 bp, 25 predicted proteins | sample 811421 | NCBI WGS metagenome assembly MDTG01 (sample SAMN05326645, study PRJNA326480) | marine metagenome | isolation source: seawater | place: Pacific Ocean: South East | collected 2011 | reverse complement strand
CTGTGCCATCTCTCTTCCTTAATAGGTTTTATTTTATCATAGACTTTATTTCTCTATGTCCTATTTAGTTTAACCACATCAATATATATAGTATCTAGGAATGGTACATCAAAGCCAGTAAGCCACATATCTACTACTATAGCTATTTTAAAATTTGATTTTTCATTCTTAAATTGTGTATCAAGTGTCTTTCTATACTCTTTAGTTCCAAGCATGTCGTATAGCTCTTTTTCATCATCTTTATTTCGAGTCATAATCATCTTTACTTTTTCAAGTGGAAGAATCTCTTTTTTTTCTTTATCACTTAAGTTTACACCATCATCACAAACTCTTTTTTCATTCCATTGTGGTCTTAACTCTATTAGCTCTTTGAATAATGCATAAGCGATTAGTCTGCTACTTGAAACAAATATAGCTTTACCTTTAAGTGTAGCACCCTCTTCTACTCTTTTTTCATAGTGCTCTATAAAATCCTTAGCTAATGCTTTTAATCTATCAGGATCACCAAGTATGGCAGTCATATTTGCCATAGAATTTTTACTATCTTCTATTTGATGTTCATTCGCTCCTGCACTTGCACAATCTTCGTAATACTTTTCAATTTCTTGAAGTTTACTATTTTCCAACAGTACTTTTGCAGCTCTACCTTCATATACAACTCTAACTGTTATTTCATCTCTAACTGATTCTGTCATAGTATAACTATCAACAACATCACCAAACACATCTAAAGTTGCATCTATAGGAGTTCCTGTAAATCCTACAAAAGTAGCATTTGGTAGTGAGTCATGTAGATATTTAGCAAAGCCATAAGTCTTTTTAACACCATCTTTTGTTACTTTTACTTTTTGGTCTAAATTGATTTGACTTCTATGTGCTTCATCAGAAATACAAATGATATTTGTTCTATCACTTAGTATTTCCAAATCTTCTGAGAATTTATGTATAGTAGTTAAAAATACTCCACCACTTTGGCGACCTTTTAATCTTTGTCTTAAATCATTACGACTTTCTACACTTATTATTCCATCATCACCTATAAAACCTTTTGCATTACCAAACTGTTGGCTTAACTGTGAATCTAAATCTGTTCTATCTGTGATAAGTATAATAGTAGGACTTGAGAACTCTACACTTTTCATAAGCATACGAGTTAGATAAAGCATAGTAAAGCTCTTACCACATCCAGTAGCACCAAAGTATGTACCACCTTTACCATCACCATTTGGCTTTTGATGTAGTTTTATATTTTCATATAGTTTTCTTGTAGCGTAATATTGAGGATAACGACAAACAATCTTTTCTTCTTTTTTTGATTTATCAGGCATATAGATAAAGTTGTGAATAATATCTACTAATCTTTCTTTATCAAACATACCTTGAATCATTGAGTGCATAGATGCAATTCCATCTACATCTATTTCATTTCCTGTAATCTTTCTCCAAGAGTAAAAGAATTCATAAGGTGCAAAAAAGGAACCAGCTTTATTATTCACTCCATCACTTATGATACAAAAGGCATTGTATTTAAAAAGTTCAGGTATATCTCTTTTATATCGAGTAGTAAGCTGTACAAAAGCATTATGAATCGTAGCTTCTTCTCGTATAGCACTTTTAAACTCAAATACAACTAATGGTATACCGTTTATATACAGTATACCATCAGGGATTCTTTTTTCATAACCAACTATTTCTAGTTGATTTACTATTTTAAAATTGTTTTTATTTACATCATCATAGTTTAAAAATTGGATATGGATATCTTTATCAGATGCATCTTCTCTTTTGAAGATGAAACCATCAGATACTAGTTTCATGATAGATTTATTTGTATCATACAGATCACTTGCAGGGTATGATTCTAGTTTTCTTATGATTTGAGTGATTTCACTTTCAGTTATATTGTCAGATTTATATCTAGTTGATAAATAGCTCACGAGATGCTCTTTTATGAGTACTTCACTTTCATCTCGTTCAATATCTTTACCATACTGATATTTTATGCCTTGTTCCTCAAGTAACTCTATAAATGCTAATTCTAATTTTTCTTCTGTAAATTTATTCATCTTAATTCCCTCTAAACTAATCCCAGCTCATCACTAATATCTTTTATTAATTTACTCAATGGTCGTTTGTGATGATCTTTTTCATCTTTATATCCTGATGTAATTAACCTATAAATCTCATCTTCTGAAAAAGTCAAGCCATTATAAGAATGTAAATAATCAACATACTTATTAACATATTGATGTTTTGTTTTAATATATAACTCAATAATTACATCTCTATGTTCTTTATATAATTCCTCTAAACCAAATACGTTAGCTTGATTTGGTACTTTTTTTTCAAAAAATATTTCCACACTATCTTTATCAATATCACTTAAGGGATTTAGTATATTTAAAGTTTTTATTTTAAAGTTGAATTTAAAATCATCATTTTCAATAAGGTATGGATTTTTTAGATTTAAAAGATATGAATCTTGATTACTTTTTGCACCAAGTCCATTACATGTAGGACAACTTGGTATTAAATTATAATAAGATAATGCCAAAATTGGGTAAAGTCCCTTCGGATAAAAATGATCAATTTCAGGTTTTATATTTTTATTTCTATTAAGCGTATATATATAACTTCTATTGCAGTATGGACAAGATTCTAAACCTATATTTTTTATAAATTCATATTTATTCAAATTTTCTGACTTTTCATATCCATGCTTAACAAATATATTATATACACATTTATATAGCAATGTGTTCGTATCATATATATCAGGATATTTAGTTTGTGTTGCCTCTATAAATGTTCTTATATTTTCAGGTTTTATACAAATTAGTCTTTTCAAAAAGCTATTTCTATTTATTTTATTTAAAAATTGAATATCATTAGGTGATAATGTATGAAAAGCCATAACACCATTAATTTTTTTACGTAATCCACCATTTCTTAGTATTCGTTCCATAGTACTTTTTACATGGTTTACATTTTTAATAGTATTATAATGCTCATTGCATAAATTATTATTCTTGGCTATTGTCAACATTTTTAAGCTTTTCTATTTCTTTTTCAAGTTCTTGTATTTTGTTCTTACGCTCTATCTCATCTAAAAATGCATTGTCATACATTTCTTGCAGTTTATTCTTTAAAAAAGGTTCACCAATATAATTAATGATATTTTTAACAAAAGCTTTCTGCTCAATATTTACTTCTTCTTCATTAAGTATATCAATCGCTTTTTGGATTTTATTTTTAGCAAATTCACCTATTAATAAGTCTTTCATAAAAAATCCATTAGCTAACAAAGAATGTATATTTGCTCCAAATGTATCAATATTAATTTTTGCCTGTTTTCCTTTTTCTAAAAAGATTAAATGCTGACTTGGGATATCAGATAAAATAAAAGGTGAATGGGTTGTTAATATAAGTTGTATATTTTGTGAAAAGTTATTCTCTAAAAACTCAACTAAATAATTTATATATTTTTTTTGCCATTCAGGATGTAATGTCACTTCCCCCTCATCAATTAAGATAATTAAGTTTTGTGCAATACCATTTCCTACTACTAAATTTTTATATGGATCATTTTTGAAACTATTTTTAAGATTATAAAGTCTTGAGAATTGATATAAGAAACTTTCTTCTCCACTACTTAACCCTCTCCAACTTATATCCCAAAAGTACTCTGATTGCTGAATTAATCTTTCATAGTATTCTAAGAAAGTAAAATTAGTATCTGCAATACTTAATTCTAGGAAATAATTATCATTTCCTGAACTATTGATTCCCTCTAAAGCACTTAAAATGTTATCTGCTAGAATAAAAAACTCATTTATATATGAAGCATTAACTAACTCACCATTTACAGTAAACTTATGATGTAATAATCTACCTTTTACATTAGTATAAAAATCTTCTAAATAATTAGTCATTTTTTGATTTAATACTATATTTATCAATTCTTCTAATATTGGATTATTAGAATTTATATTTTCAAGAAGTAATGAAATAATAAGGTTTGTTGATAAATAGTTTTTAAATATAGTCTGACTATCATTACTTTTTTCAATAACCTCCAAAATTTTTTTATAGTTTTTATTATCAAGTTTATCTTTCACATTTTCAATAAATGACTTAAAGTTAATATTTTGAACTATTAGTTTTTTTGGAAGTTCAAATGGAATTTTCACTCCATTATCTTGTAATAAAATAATTGCATTTTGTATTTGTTGAATTTCAAATGAACGAAATATCTTATCAAATCCTGTAATAGACTTATTCCAATCACCATGTAAGTTTGTTTCAATTAGTTTCATTTGACTTAGTAAATGACTTATTGATATATTAACAGTGTGAGTATAAGTTTTTGGAACTAAGAATTCTTGAAGATAAAGATCATTTTTATTTAATATATTACTATAATATAGAGCTTTCGTATTTGGTAAACATTCAATATACTTAGGATAAAAGTCTTTTAATTTATCATCCATTTCAATTGTTTTGAATGTAGTTTTTGTACCCAATAATAAAAACTCTTTTTTTTTCATTATCAAAAAAAATAAAAAATACTTTTTCTTCGTTGTATCTAGTAAAAAGCAACTCTAATATACTACTTTTACCACTTCCATTTTCTCCAACTATGGTAGTTATATTTATATTATCAGGGAAAATACTTTGATGGTGGTTTTTACTAGTGATTGATAATTCATCAATCATTTTAGTATAATTACATTCATATTTAGGACTAAAATTAAATCCTTGATTTTTAATATTTTTATACTCTTCAACCCATAAAAAAACTAATTCCATTTTTTTTCTTTAATTAAATTATACACTACTAGATACCCATAAATCTTTTGGTACTATTGCTCTATTATTGAGCTCTAATACATTACATTTTAGATCTTTTATTTTTCCTGCAAGTAACTCTTTATCTTCACTTGTTGCAATTATACTTTGCATATTTGATACTTTAACACTATTTAGTGATTTATATAGTTGTTCAGAACTTATTTCTTTCATTCTTTGTTGCTGTGGTTCATCAAAAATTAAAAAACCAAAATGATTAGTTTCAAACCAATGGGTCATATATAAAAGTGCTACAGAGTAAGCCCAAATTATTCTTATATTATCACTTGCGGATGATTCCAATGTTAAATCAAACCCATCTAAGAAGGGCTGATAATTGTTTTTTGTTATTTGGATATTAAAAGTTTCAGTACTAGAATAACCATATATTTTTAACAAGTCAGAAAATAGTTCTGCAAATTTATTTATTTTTTCAATATCTTTATCTGAAAAATCATTTTTTGGTAAATCATCAAGGTCTTCTTTGTTATCTTTATATAGGCTTGATATATCTAATAATTTTTGAGTTAGATCGTCGTATTCATCATTAACTCTTTCTAAATCTTGGATTCTATTTTCTAGATTGATTTTTTCACGAATAATTCCCTCTGATAACGGAGAGTTTGTATTTAGATCTTTTGTATAACTTTGTAAAATATTTCTTTTTTCTTTAATTAAGTCTTTTATTTCACTTTCAATCTTATCCAGTTTAGTAATTCTATTAGTAGTTGATTTTGTTAAAATATCAATAGCATCTATTTGTAAGGTCAAATATTGTATATTACTTTCTAAATCCATTGGTTCAAATACATCTCTTTGAAGAGAGTCATCAAGTTCTGTTTTACAAGTTGGACATTTGTTTTCTGCAAATGAAATTTTTTCATCAGAACCAAGTTTAACAACAGTTTTTATATCTTTATAGTTTTTTATAGTTTTATTTAAGTCAGATATCTGTAGTTTATTTTTTTTTAAATCATTTTTTTCATTTATTAACTCCATTGTGTTTTCTCTTAACTTACCATTTAAAATGATGATTTCATTATTTAATAAATCAACTTTCTTTTGTAATTGTTCATCAACACTATTTGATTGTTGTTTTTTTATGCATATTTCTAATTCATCTCTAATCAATGGTTTCAAATTAGATAGCAATACTTCTTTATCCTGATAATTAAAAACAAATTTAGGAAAATCTTCTTTTTTTAAATCAATTGTTATTACAGGAAAGTTATCTACACTGAAGTTATACTCTTGAGATATGATTTCCATAGATTCTTTAACCTTATTCCATGCAGTTTTATTTTTATCTATCTCACTTTTAATCTCTTTTCTTTTTAATCTATTTTTCATTACATCAAGATTTAAAAGATACTCAAATGTTAAATTATTAACTGCTTCAATTCCATAAACCTTTGGTATAGTTGATTGTATTCCACTCCATCCTCTTACTTGTTCTATAAACATTAAGGGAACTAATGTTTGCATATATAAAGGTATTTGTTTTTCATCATTATACTTAGGTACAAAAGGAAGCTCAATTTTCATAAACTTTTCTAAAAATTTATGAAACCCCTTATCTCTCTGAGCTGCACCATCTTGATTTAAAAAAAAGTCTTCTTTCCGATATGTATTTAAATAGTTAGTAATTAATGCTCCGAAATAAATTGAAACTAAATTATTGTTTTGATTGCCTAGAATTGATCTTTTAACTGTAATAACTTCATTTTCTTCATTTTCTAATTCTAAAAGAACATAAGACTCTAATACATTATAATATTTCCCTTCAAAAGAAACTTTGTCTTTTAATACTGATTTTAAAACTGTACTACCTTGTTTTGAACTTAATATAGCTTCAAATCCCAATGCATAAATAATAGAACTTATAATAGTAGTTTTTCCTGATGTATTTTCAGCTCTTATTATATTTAGTCCTTTTTCAAATGTAAGACATTGACCAAACTCTCCGTCATTAGTTAAAACACTAATTTTTAAACCTTTTAAAGTAAGTTTTTGCATCTTAATATCCCTCTAGCATATTTTTTATTTTGTTATCAGTAATTCTTCTTGAACCAATACTTTTTAATAATTTGTATTCGTCTCTTAATACTTTTTCTTTAACTATTTTATTAATAAAAACTTCCGCTTTCGCTGTTAATTCAAATTTTCCACTTTTTGAAATTTCTATTAATTTTTCACCAATACAATATTCAATAGCAGTATTTAAAAAAGGATCAATTCGTATTGAATCAAAAGGTAACTCATCTTGTGAAAAATTTATATCTTTAACTTCCTCATCATGTTTAACCAACCAGTTTAAATACTGAAGTTGCAAATAAGATAGTTTTTTAGAATAACCATTGGCTTTTAGCATCATAAGAATCAAACTTATTTTATACATTGGTCTTAAATCAGTAGGTATTGAAATTTGTTTTTGAGAGAAGATTATCTTTTGTGTATCTTCAAATGGCAATATTTTTTCCATAACAACTCCTAATCAAAATCTATTGGACATCTTGCCATCCAATCTGCAATAGCTTCTTGTGCCAGGTTTTCTAAAAGTGATATTTCACAAATATCCTTAAAGCCTTTTTCGAGGTCACTTTTATATTCTTCTTGAATTTTTTCTAAATCTTTAAGGTCTATTCCTCTCATAGATTTTAGTTCTACTTTTTTTTCAATACTATTTTTCAATCTAGAAAGCCCCTGAAATATATCAGGATATGATTTATTTAACATTTCTAGTTCTTCTTGACCTTCTATAAAAAATCTAAAAACTAAATAAGTATATTTATTTAATGTATTCTCATTTTCTTTTAGACTATCAAGCTTTTGTAGTTTTGTTCTAATCTTATTTACAATTTCATTATCAGATTGACTAATCAATTGTAACTCATCTTCTGTATAGCTCTTATTTGTAGATTGTATTTGTAGTATCTTTGAGTTTACAAGGTATCCTATTTCCGTTATATATGAATTTTCAGTTTGTAACATAATTTTAAAATCATTATTAATAAATTGACCTATCGCTGTTTGAATCTCTTCTTCTTTCTTTCTACAATGTTCATGTAGATCTTTATTATCAAAGGCAGGAGTTACAAAATGCCAATTCTGAATATTTTGATTTTTATTTAGCTTTCTTATTTCCAAAATATTTTTAATTAGCTTATTAATATCTTTTGTGATTTTATCTCTTTGTAATTCATATAAAGTTTTTGAAGAAAACTCTTCATCCTTAGGACTATAACACTGAAAAAGTTGACCATCAAAAGTAAAACCTTCAACACCATAATCCCCTCCATATCGAGCAGGTACTTCTTGATAGTTATCTTTATATCTTGCATGAAATAACTTATTGCAAACATCTTCCCAATCTTGTCCTGATAACTCACCAAATGATTCTGTTCTCATACTAATAATCCCTGTATAAATATTCTCATATCATTAATAGATTCCTGTAATTCTTCGTTTGTAAATCTAGTATTATTAGTATTTTCAGGACGATGTATTTGATGTCTAATATATTCACTCTTGATAATTTGAATAGTGTTTATATTGCCATTTTTAGGATTAACTTTTACTATTTTCATATTTACCCTCCTATTGTTGCAATTTTTGAGAGTAAAACATCTTTAAATTCATGTAGTTGTTCTAATTCTTTATTCTTCAAATCTATTAAATTAAAAAACTCTTTTATTATCATATGAAATCTTTTAGACACCTCTTCCTCTGCTAATAAAACTTTTAAATTATTAAGTATTTGCATTGTCAAAAACTTTGTAGCAGTTCCAGATGAAATACCTTTAAAGTTTTCTAATTCATCTTTAAGTGTAAAATAAATTTGTTGATTTGATAATCTATTATCATTTGTAGTGATTACATAAGTTCTCTGATAAGCATTAAATTTTCCTATGAAAAACTTTAATGGATAAATAGCACTTGCATTATTACCAGCTAACAAAACTGCTTCTGTATCAAATGAGAAAGTATCAGTTTTAAAAGTTTCAGACGAACATGTGAAAAATGGAAATTCTCCATCAATAACAGCTGCATTAGAATTTAATTTGCCTGTTGTGAAATTCATTACATTTTCATATGTGCTCCCAGTCCAGTTCTTTGGTATTTCCAAATCAAATTTTTGATTATAAACCATCTCACCACCATTAGATTTATATGGTTTACCATTTTCATCAGGAAACTCAAAATTTACAAACCATTCTTTATAGATACTTTGTGCTGTATCTTCTAGTTTTTGATTTAATGAGTCATTTAGTTTGATTCTATCTGTGATAGTGTGATACTCTTTTACTATCTCTTTTTGTTTCTCTATTGATGGAATTGGAAGTTCTACATCACACATCTCATCCCATCCAAAAGCTTCTCTTGTACTGCCATGAGACATATACCTTGCATATCTATCAAACTCTTCTCTTCTAAACCACATCATAAGATATTCAGGTAGTAGATGATCTTGCTTTGTAACTTCAAATACTGTGTATGATGTTGAAACTATTGCATTATCATCTTCCAGTAGTGCTACAGATATTTTATCTCCATTTCGTGAAGTTATAGAGCCATAAGTGAACTGATTCTTTTTGACTATTTTATACTTTGACATATCAGTACCAATTGTATTTGCAATAGAAGGGATAAACTTTTTTGTAATACTTACACCAAGAAGGTTAGTAACTGCTAAATCTTTATTTTTAATACTTACTTGTTGTATGAATTGACCTAGTTTTTTATAGTTTGATTTCATAACCCAACTCTTTAAAAACTATTAATAATTCTTGTTTTGATTTTTCTTCATTTTTTAATAACTGTGTAAACTCATCTTGCAAAGTAGTCATTTTTGTATCAAAGTCTATATTCTCATCTCTATTTGTAAACTCTATGTATTTACTAGGCACTAAAGAATAGTCTTTCTTCTCAACTTCATCTTTTGAAGCACTATAACAGTATTCAGCAATATCTTCATAAGTTTCTTTATCACTTTGCCATGTGTGATAAGTAGATGATATTTCATCTATTATCTCTTGATCAAATTGAGTATATTTCTTTTCAAAAGGAATACCTTTCTGCCTTAAATCCATAAAAAGTATTTCGTTTGTTCTATCTCTATGAACTTTGTTAAGATTATTTTGTTCAAATTCTCTTTGCTTTTTATTTGCATTAAGTATCCAAAGGGTTACACTAATATCTGTAGTATAAAACATATTTCTAGGTAAAATTACGATTGACTCTACTAAATCATTCTCGATAAGTTTTTTCCGTATCTTATACTCTTCTCCACCACCACTTAATGCACCATTTGCAAGAATAAATCCAGCTACTCCATTTTGAGATAATTTTGATACCATGTTAAGTATCCATCCATAGTTCGCATTTGATGTTGGAGGAGTATCGTATCCATTCCATCTAGGGTCATCTACTAGTTCATTTGCTGCTCTCCAATCTTTTTGATTAAAAGGAGGATTAGCCATAATAAAATCAGCTTTTAAATCTTTGTGTTGGTCTTTTGCAAATGTATCAGCTGGTACATCTCCAAGATTTGCAGATATTCCTCTGATGGCTAGATTCATTTTGGCTAGTTTGTAAGTAGTAGCTGTGTACTCTTGACCATATACTGAAATATCTTTTTTACTTCCATTATGTGCGTCTATAAACTTCATAGACTGCACAAACATACCACCAGAACCACAAGCAGGATCGTATATTTTACCTTTGTATGGTTCAATCATATTTGCAATAAGGTTTACTATAGATTTTGGAGTATAGAACTCTCCTTTACCTTTACCTTCTGCAATAGCAAATTTACTTAAAAAGTATTCATAAACACGACCAACTATATCGTGACCTTTATCTTCTATAGTATTAATATTGTTGATAGTATCTATTAAAGTAGATAGTTTACTTATATCAAGTCCAAGTCTTGAAAAGTAGTTATCAGGTAATGCACCTTTTAAAGATGGATTATTCTTTTCTATAGTTGAAAGTGCTGTATCTATTTTAAGTGCTATATCATCTTGCTTTGCATTTTGTTTTATAAATGACCAACGTGAGTTTTCAGGAATATAGAAAACATTTTGCATTGTATAAAACTCTACCATATCAATAAATGCTTCTTGATCTTCATCTATTAACTGTTGCTTTCTTTCTTCAAATGTATCACTTACAAACTTTAGAAATATAAGTCCTAAAACAATATGTTTGTATTCACTTGATTCAACTGTTCCTCTTAGTTTGTTTGCACTTTCCCAAAGAGTTTCTTCCATAAATTTCTGTTTTTTAGCTTTTGCCATTAAATAAATAGTCCTATAATATTATTTTTTATTATTTTATCAAAATTATTTTAAAAAGATTATCATTCTAGTCAATTCCTTGAGTTAAAACAATGATTCTTTCATTATTCCTTACGTTCTTGTTATTAACCATAAATTTATCATTAACAATTGCTCCAATATATATCATATTATTTTCTAATAAATTTAATTTTAGATTTACATACTCAAGTTCAAATAATGGTTCATAATCATTTTTATCAAGGATATAGAACTCGTTTCCTTTTGACTGAGTGATTTCATCAAAAATTGTTACAATATTACTATTAAAAATCACCTGTGTAATATACTCTCCTACAAGTTTTTCTGATAATATAATATTATGTTTAAGTTTTGTATCAATGAGAAGTTTTGCATTAACAGGATCATTAATAATATTTACAATAGAATTTAATAATCCGTGATTATTTTGATAACGATTTCGTAGATACATTGTTAATATAAATTCATCATCATCAGGCATATTTAAAATTATCATATCGTAGTTTTGTGATACAATTCTATCCCAAAAATTATCCTCTATATAATTATTATTATCTAAAACTATTCTTTCTAAATTTTCTACACTTTCTGGAGTTAGAAACTCTATTATTTGTTTCTCTTGAATATCATCATAATTACCCATAATACATATATCTCTTGAGGTTTTAAGTTTTGGCCTACTAATCTTTGAAGTTTGGATTGAATTATCTTCAAAAATATCTATTGAATATTCTAGTTTATTTTTTAATATAGTTATTATCTTATCATTCTTTAAAAGAATTAAATCTTTATTAGGATTTAAGATCAAGCTATTATCACGTATTATACCAATTAATATACCATCTATAAATTGCATTGAAGCATTTCTAAAAGTAATTTCTTCCTTAAAAATATCTTCAAAATTCAAAGTGTAGAATTCAAAGTCTTCAAAAGATAATAAGTTTGTATAAACTTTAAAGTAATCTGGTTCAATTATAGAACGGTTCAAAAAGCTTTCAACGATGTTATTATGATTAATAATTCTGTATTTATTCTTTGTATCTCTAAAAATCTCTTCATAAACCATTTTTAGAGTTTTATTATTTTCAGATTCTATTATAAATTTAAGTTTTTGATTATCGAAATGTTTGTTAGATAAAAGATATCTTGAGATTTTTATATTTAAATATTTCGTATTATCTGTCTTTTCTTCTAATATCAATAATTTTCTTGCTCTATTAATATTAAGCTTGATATAAGAGTTCCAGTTAAGTAAATCCCCTTTTATTAGAACAATGTTAATATTTGAATATTCTTTAAGGTTTTGACCAAAGTTCTCAATATCATTTTCAAAAGGTAAAAATATTAATACATCTTGTAATTGCTCTATATCCTTATAATAGTAGTTTATTTCATTTAATATAAATTCTAATTTTGAGTTTTGATTTATAATTACAATATGATTTTCACCTTTGTAAGGGTAATATCCATTCTTAATATCTCTAGAAATATTTGTTAATAATTCAGTGATAATTGAGATCAATGCACCACCTATAAATAAACCAATAAGTAATTCAATGACACCAAATGCCATTTCTGTATGAGATGAAGTCTCAGCTAATGCAGGAGGGTCTAAAAATATCATTAAACTTGTCTTCTCACCACTTGCATAAACAAATGAAAAAAGTATAATAAAAAAAGAGCTTAATATAAATAGTACAATAAATTGATAAAAAATTGATGATGTAGCAAAGTTACTTATACTAAAAAGATTTCTAATAGTATCTTTAAGTCTTAAAAACTTTAAAATCCTAAAAAATCTTAAAAATCGTACAACTCTTGCTAGTAATATATCTCCTGGAATACTTGTAAATAAATAAGAAATTAATGTAAATATATCTATTAAAATAAAAGGGGTAAAGCTATAACGAAGCCTACCTTTTAAACCTTTGTATTTGTTGTCATAACCAATAGAAATATATCTTGCAATAAGTTCGATTAAAAATATAGATACAGTAGTATATTCAATAATTAGAAGTATCTGTTTTACTTCATTCGTAAAATGGAAAATATCACTCCCAAAAGATGCAAAGATATTTATAAGCACATTTATAAGAATGATATTTTGTACAAGAACCCCATATTTGATGGAATAAGGTCTTTCAAAAGATTTGTAGACTTCTTGAATCATTAGACTAATCTTGGATTCAACATTTTCTCTATATTATCAAAACTTTCATCTGTTTGTGCAATTAACATTTTAATTGCATCTTTATCATTTTTCTGTTTATCAATATGATAAATAGTCATTGTTATAGCTAATCCAGTTATAGCCCCAACAAAGACTGTTGTCAAAATATCTGAAAAAGGTTCTAATACAGCTGTACTTTTAATAAGTGTATCGATGTATTGTTCTACAATAACTCCTATACTAACAATTAATCCAGTTGCTAAAAGTTTCTTTGCTTCATGTAAAGCTTCTTCATAAGTCATATTTTCAGGTGGAAAAATTAATATTTTTACTGCTTTAAAAAGTGAAAAAATACCTTCTCGAATAATTCTAACAACTCTTTTTCCTGTTGTTACAAATGCATTAATAACAACAGTAACCAAGTTTGAAATGAATCCAGAGATAAATCCATCTTTAAATGCTATAGCAACATCTTTCCACTTATCTTTGATTCTTATTGATATTCTAGTTAACCTTTCTTTTAAAACACTAAAGAATCGATCATCATCAAAAGAGGTAGAGTATCCATTTTTATAAATATCTATAATTTCATCAAAAACTGCTGTAAAAAATTCTGTAATGACAAGTCCTAAAGCCTGTTGCATAGCCATTTTAGTACCTTCGGTAGCACCTGTAATTGCAGTATTTTTGGCATAGTATGCATCTTTTTCAAGATTTGATGTTAAATGATTTTCTTTTGTTGTTTTTCCTTTTTCTATTTGTTCTTGAAGTTTTTCTTCATTAATATCATATCTATCTTTATTTTTAGTCCCTTTCTCTGTTTCCTTTTCTGCCCACTCTTCTTTATCATAGTCTCTCATTGATTGATTTATAGATCTATCAGTTAATGCAAGATTATCTTTATCAGTTGCAAAATCAGCTTTCTGTTTTTTTGACTGCATAAAACCACCATCTTTATGGTATTGAGAAAGAGATTCTATATGATCAGGACTAGTTGTATCTGCCTTTTGTATTTTACCTGTATATGCATCTTGTACATTTCCACTAGTATCCATTTGACTTTTTGTATAGTTACTACCTACACTATTCTTACCTTGACCTGCAAATTGTTCACCGTTACTATTTTTAGTTCTTTCATAGTTATTTCTATTATATTCATCTTCTTTATTTGCATAAATCTTTTGATTTGCATTATGAATTGTAGTAACATTTCCACCAGTTTTATCATAAGCAGCTACTAGATGACCTATTCCGAATGGAGTTACTATTGAATTAATAACATCTTTTTTGCAATCAGTTATAAGTTGGTCAAATCTAGCTTGATTAAAATCTTTTTTAAATTGAATTAAAAATTGTTCTGCTTCTTTTTGAGATACACTCGTATCATAAAAATCTTTTGTTTTTTGATAAACATCATTTACTTTATCAATATCACAATTAGAATTTAGAAATTTATTCACTTCATTTTCATCAACTTCATTATTCAAGATTGTTGAACTGTTTTTTAATTTCTTTCTTTTTTTAAACCTATCTAAACTATTATTTGGCATCTAGTACTCCTATTAGTAATCAATAAATGTTTTTATAAAAACATTTATTGATTACTAGAGAAAATCTTAAATTTTCTCTAGTTTAATTAATTATGCAAGTTGTGCAACTTTTATATCAAAAGCTTTCAAGAATGCATCTTCTTCTTTATGTACAACTTCATCTGATTCCATAATCATTACTAAGAAGTTCCTAAGTTCTGGTAATTCAATTGCATCAACTTTCTCTAAATGCATCATAGCTTCATTGAAAGTTGGAGGATTTGAAATAAAACCTTGAATTTGTTCTACAATATGAGTAGGATAATTTTTAGAAGTTAAACCTCCAACAAATTCATTTAGTTCAATAATCTCTTCAGGTGAAATTTCTCCATCTGCATTTGCCATAGAACAACCTAATGCAGATAATGCAATAACTAAATTTGTATGTTTTTCATGCTCTTTAAATCCATGTTCATATTTTTCTGATTTTTGCTTAAATTCAGACATTTTTGCTTCTTGTGCTTTTTTCTCATCATCATCAAAAGAAGATGCAACTGCACCCGCTGTAGCTCCCACTACACCCGCACCGGCTGCAACTGCTCCAGCTCCAGCTAATGAAGCTCCAATACTTGCCGCTCCAAGAAGTGATCCTCCCCCTGTAAAGGGAGCTGCTGCTACAGCACCAACACCTAATGCTGCCATTCCTAATATTTTACCCCAACCCATAATTAATTCCTTTTTTTATTAAATTTATCTGTAAAGAGAATACAAAAAATCTACTTATATTTATATTATTATTTTATAATTTTACTATATATATTATAATTATTTTTAAAATTATAATATTATTTAATGATAAATTATTCCGTTTCAAATAAAAGATTATTACCTACCTTACTAGTTTTAGATATATATTCTAAAAATTACTACATTAAAAACTTTCTTCTTATATTTAAATTAATTCTTATTATTTTCAAGATAATCCAGTAAACTTTGTGTAAATCTATCTTTTAAAGCAATTGGAGATATTATTCTTATATGTGGAATCCAATATTTAACAATACCTAGAATCTCATTTTCATAAGAAGCTTTTGTTGATATGATTGTCTTAGTTGCACTTTTCTCTAAAATTGTATAGTTAGCTAAAGTATTTTTCTTAAAAAAGTACTCAGTAATAGAATTATCTAGTTCAAGAGTAACAATAAGTTCATCTTTTGTAAACCAGTTAAGCTTGTTATCCTCTATAATTTGAATAAATTCACTATTAACTTTAAACTTATTATCAAGTTCTCTTAAAAGCTTCATTTTACTAAATGTATATGTCTTTAATTGATTATTCTCATCTGCCACTAAATACCAAGTTCCATTGTTATTTACTAACTTATACGGATTAACATCTCTCTTTTTATTATTATAAAAGTAACTTATTCTCTTTTTATTTTGTATAGCAAGATTTACTATTTTAAAATCATCACTTTTTGAACTTATATCTTCAAAACCTTGATTTTTAATCAATATTGTATTATTTATTTTATTATTCAATATTTCTAAAATAAATTCTTTTGTTAAATCTGGAAAAAGAGAATCAATTCCACTAATTAATGCAAAATCTTTAATATCAGAAAAAGTAAGTTTACCTAAGACTTTTTCACTAAGTGCAAATAGGTTACCTTTTCTTTCCAAAGGTAAAGAAATAAGCCTTGTAGTTAAATCTCTTCTAATTGTACGTTCAGAGACATTAAACTCATTAGCTAAACCTTCTATAGTTAATTGCTCACCTGAGTTTAGTTTAATTATTATTTCTGCTAATCTGATAGCTAATTTATCATTTATCTTATTCATAAAATTCTTTTTCTTCTTTTCTTCAAAGTATCTTCTTTAGGACATTATTTTTCTAAATAATAAAATTTAAGAAAAAAAATAAGATAATATATTCAAATATTATCTTATTATAATTAATTATATATTAATTCCCCATTTTTCTTTAGCACAATTTATTGTAGTTTGATCATCTTGCACGAATTTCCACCCATTTTCTAAATAATTTTTTGCTGTCATCTCATTTCCTTTAATTCCCAACCAAGTTTGTAAACTAATAAATATTAGATTTATTAGCAAGATAATAGTAAATTCATCTTCTTCTGTAGGCATTAACGGTGGCGTAACAATAAAAACAACCCATAAAACAAGAAATAATCCACCCCATACATATAGTTTTCTTAAAAATAATGGTAAACCCAAGAAACTACTGAATAAAAATAGAGTCCAACTCCAACCAACTTTAACTTCTTTTATCTCACCTGTGTGAGGGTTTGTCATTTTAACTTTCATTTTATTTCCTTTTTTATTATTTGATTTCATTTACTTTAATACCTTTATTAAATAATATTTCTTTAGGTACGCCACACACAGTTTGAATACATTCTTGATCATTGCAAGTTCTCATAATTGTTTTTTTTATATTTCTTGGTAAATTATCGATATCTAAATTAATATATGTCATAGAGTTTTCAATATCTACTAAGGAAATCATTTCGCCTATTGCAGTGATATTTCCTTTTACACAAACTTTTTTAGAAATATAATCATTGTAATCTACTACAAAATCAGTTACTAAAATAATACTTGTAGTATTAGTAACCTCTAAATTTTTTAAATCTGTATAATTTATATAGTTTCCCGTTTCTTTTCTTTTTAAATATATTGGATTAAGTTTATTATATAGACTCTTGTTACTGTATTTTAAATCCATCTGAACAAAATCATCTATATGTTCATGGTTTAATAAAGCAAAATCAATTCCTTCATTTGCAGATGAATATGTATCTAATGTATACCCTTCTTTCTTTAGTCTAAGTACAATATCTTGAGAGATATTGTACTTCTTGATTATGTATTGCTCATACTCTTCAGGAATAAACTCTTCTGGACTTATTCCTTCATTACTTATTTGTTCCATATGATTATACGTTCCTGCAAATAAGCACATTTTTAGTATTAAAACTAATATTACGTTTTTTAATAACATTGACATGTTATAACTCCTTTTTATTTAAATAATTTTAACTTGATTGATTGACAAGGTGTGTCACAAAAAATATTTATTAATCTAATTTAACTACGCACTAAGTTCAAAATCACTTGTTACTATAGTATTAGATTGAAGATACCTAATTAATTCAGTTCTTGAAATATGGTTCTTAGATCCAATCTTTACTGCTTCTATTTCTCTTTTGTATAAAAGCTTTTTGCACATATCACTTTTAATAATTCCTAATTCATCTATATCTTTAATAGTAAATAGAATTTTATTAGGGATTAATTCTTCATAATCTGTATTCATTTTATAACTCCATTTTTTTAATTATCGATAACTTAATTGGTTTAAAAGACAAATCTCTTTCAACTTCTAAGCCTAGTGGACCTTTTAAACTTTCAAGTTCTGATAAATTAAAATACCCCAATTCATTCTCTAATCCTTGAATATACCCATAACAAGTATTCTCATTCTCTTTTGATATTTCTATTATGTACCAAGTCCAGCTTGAATCAGGTGTAAATAACTTAACATGACAAACAGGATTTTTTATTTCTTCCGTATCGTATAAATTAGGTAGTTTTTCTAATAATTCTTTATTTAATAATTTCATAAGACCTTCTTTTTATATTTTAAGCAGCTTGTTCAATTTGTTTATACCATTGTTTAGTCTTGCCATCCCATCTAAAACCACAAGCTTTTATCGAATCTTTCTTTGAAAAAATATCATCACCAGTAATAAGTAAATATCCATTTTGTTCTAATATGTTTAAGCCTATGTTATATAAAGATGAATATTCAAACTGATTAAATGATTGATGTGATTGTTGAGTATTTACGTTAGTTTGTTCATTTCTCGTAGTTTTATTTGTATTAGATATATTTTGATTTTGAGAATAATTTTTAACTTGTGGAGAGGTATTATGATTTTTAGTTTTATCATATAGTGAATTACCAAACTGATTACCAAAAGTTCTTAGAGTTCTTTTTATACAATCAGTTATAGCTTCTTTTGCTCCATTCTCATGTGCATCTGCTAAAGTTTTTGCAATACCTGTTCCAAATCCTACATCTTCTCTAGAGATAAGATTTGTATGAGTAGTGTTGTATATAACAATCTTTACTATTGCTTTATAACAAACAACTAAATTTTGATTAGTATTAGTCTCTTGAGACACTTGCTCTAGTGTTGAAATAGTATATTCCCAATTACCAAAACCAAATACTATATTAGCCGTTTCAATAATATCAAAGCCCTCTAAATAAGAAAGATTGATATTTCCTTTTGTTCTAGTTTTAATTCTTGAAGAGTTTAACTCATCATTTAATATCTTTATTTGTTTTTCATCAAACATAATTAACTCCTTATGCTGCTGTTTGTAAAGTTAATATTTCATCAGTTATTGAACTATCATTATCTTTTGATAGTTTCTTTGCATTAACTTTTATTTTAGAAGGAGTTACAACTGTAGTATTTGATATTTCAATAAACTCAGATAACTCCACTAATCCTTCTTTAGTATCAATTGCTTTTTCAACATCTTCTAAATCTACTTCAAATTTAACAAACCCTAATCCCATTACGGAATTAGAGTCTTTTATTTTTATATTTCTCTTTTCTTTTGAAGATTCTTTTGTAACAGTTAAAGAAGAGATAACATTTCCATCAATTCTATCAATACCATTTTCTATTAATATTTGTGCAGTAATTTCTTTTGCTAAATCTAAAGACGTAGCTAATTTCTTTTTCAAAGATTGAAGTTCTGAAATATCACTATTTAAAATATCTATTTTAGATTTTAACTCTTGTAGTGATAAACCAATATAATCAGCTCTTTGATAGTAAGGTTTTGAAGTATCTTCTAATATTGTTTGTAGATACTCCTTAAAGAACTTAATAGATTTAGAATCACTTAAGTATTCCATTTGCGTTTGCAATTTATAGTTTATTAATTTCATAACAAATTCTTTTAAGCAGCTAAAGGTTCAGGTTCTTTAATTAGGGCTATTCTTTCTGCAATATCCCAAAGACCTTTATTTATGTTTGTATCCTTTGAAATAGAAGTAATTTCTTTAGATGTAAACTTTCTTCCTGTTTGGCTATTTACACCACTTACATTACCTCTAATTAGATTTTCTTGGATTACGTTTAACGTAGTATATAAATCATCTTTAAAATCTTCATCTCTATGTGGTAATAGCAAATCATTGTGATTGATATCTAAATGTTCATCAAATCTTAAAGATATTGAATTTTTAGCAAAGCTTTCTTTTTCACTAGTATTTAAATAAATAGATTCTAGTTTTTCTATTTTATTCATAAGTTTATCTTTAACAGTAGTAATATTTGCAACTGCATTTAAAACATCATTTTCTTTATCTCCTAGATGTTTGATTTTATAAGTTTCAAATACACTATCTGAAATTACTAATCCATTAGCACAGACAAATCTAAATACACCTGCGCTAATAGAAAAAGATTTACTCCTATCATGGGAATTAAATAGTAATAGTTCAACTGCATTATCTTTTGGATTTAGTAGATCTTCGAAGTGTCTAAATCTAACGCAATGTTGTTGAAAACCCTCTTTTTCTTCATTTCTAACATTAGCTTGATTTACACTCATTGGATACCAGTTATTAGCCCTTATTTCTTCAATTACATCAATTGTAGGGATAAAGTGGTATTTATTACTTACGTCACTGTGAGGGGCCTGTGAGAACAATGTAGGGGCATGTATGTTTAATTCTTCATTTGTTAATGGTCTTGTTGACATTTTATTTTCCTTTTTTTATATCTAATCTTTTTTTCTAATTAAAAGTCATTTGACTAAAACTATTTTTCTTCTTTTTCTAGTGCTTCTTTAATAATTGTTGCACCAATTATTAATATTGTTAAAAGTACTTTGGGAGGAATCACATATACTCCTTGAATTTGATTCTAAATATAAAATGCTTCTCTAAAAGAATGTTCTATATCTTGTCCATTGCTGTAATATATGATTAGATAAATTTGAAAACTAATATAAATTATTTAGTAAGAGTTTGTGATTTAGTTTATTAGAGGAAAAAGAATGTGATTGATATTTTTAAGGATTGTTTTATTTATTTGTTTCTAAAGGAATAGTATTAGCTTCTAGATAAGCGATTAAAGATAATCTTGAAATAAAGTTTTTCTTTCCAATTTTAACAACTTCAATTTCTCTATTATAAATTAACTTTTTTAACATAGCTTCCTTAATTAATTTTATCTCATCAATTTGACGAATACTAAAAAGCATGTCACTAGGCAAAAGTAAATTGTAGTCTGTAATAGTTTTCATTTTAAAATCCTTTTTTGTTTTGTTTTTTATTTTCTATCACTTAATATGTTTTATTAAAAAAAATTAATATAAATTCCAAAAATATAAAAAGTAGTTGTAATTATTGTGGTTAATATTACGAATCAAAAATAAAAAGTATTGAATGTAATTTAAATCTGGAGTTAATCTAAAATTATCTAATTTCTGTCTTTTTATTTCTCTCTTCCTAAAAACTGAATAGTTATTGTAAGCATTAACTTTACTATTCTTTAATTTAACATCATTAAAGTACATTAGGTAATATCTATCTAAAGCTTTTTCTATAGAGTTTATATTAAAGTCGTATTTATTAAAGAATTTTGGTTGCAATTTAAGTTCAAACCTAGTTAATGGGAAATCTAGATCTTCTTTGTGAGACTTATCATAGAGATATGATCTTAAAACAGCTGTATCTGATTTCTTTTTAGTTTTAAACTTTTCAATATATGTAGTTTGACCAGAAAACTTCTGTTCTTCTCCAATATCATAATACTTTGTTTTAGGTGATTTCTTAACACACATAGCTAACATGTTTTTAAAAAGACACCGTACATCTATACAAATATCTAACTCAGTAATTTTAAATAAAATATTTCTACTATTACAAAAGCTACATAAGTTTATTAAGTGGTGAAAAGATCGTCTGTCCTTATTTAAAGAATAAGTTTTTAACCCAGCAAACTTTATAGATATATAAGATTTAGATATAAAACCTGAAGAGGTGTATGTATTAAAACTACCTGAGGTTATCCTGAATAATATACTATTATTTAAGTATGCAGTATACATCAAACCATACCCACTATAAGTATTCATTTCTTCTTTAATGTATAAACCAATATTTCTTAAATAAATTAATATTTCATCTTCAGTCTTTTTCTTTTCTCTAAGATTAAAGAAATCTATTTGTAATACTATCGTATCAATTTCTGTTGTATAGTTCATTGTACTTCCTATGTTTATATTAGAAATAAATATATATTGGTACAACATATAACTCTATATTATAGGGAGAGATGTATTTATATATTTATTACTTCAATACATAAGATACTTTCAAATTTTTTTTAATAAAGGTTTATATAATTACTACGGAATAACATAATTTAAGAAAAATAGAGATGGGTTAAAATGTTAAAAAAGATTAGAAACTAATAAAATTTTAATACTGAATAATATAAATATAATTGTATCTTCTTACATTTTCATTGCCATTTTAATTGCTAAAAGATTTATTTAAGGCTATACTTACCAGTAAGAATATTACTAGTAAGTAACTAGTAAATTACTAATTGATAGAAAGAAGTGAGATAAACGAATGACGAATGATATAAATTCAATTAAAAAATGGTACGATGATTTCAAGAACAATATAATAAATATTAATATTTTAATGCTGACATTTAAGAAATCAAGTGATATAAAAGAATTTATAAAAAATATAGAAACTAACAAATCTACAAAAGTTATAAGTTTAAATAATGTAAAAGAGGAGGACTTAAAAGCAGATAGAAATTTTAATCTAATTATTACAACTACAATTAATATATCATTGAACAATTTAATTAAAATAAAAGATTTTAAAAATTATATATTATATAAAAAAATATCTAATTTTGATAAAAAAGACCTACTTAATATGCATTCATCAAGCATATTATTTACAGATAACTACAGTTGGTTTGATATGATTAACAAACCTTATTCAGTAAATATTTTCATCTCAAAATTCTTAAATTATGATAATGGTTCTGAAATAGAATTTGACAAAAATGATGTAAAAAGGCTCTTATTTAGAAACAAATCTTTTATTGATATTCATGTAATTCAAAATGATTTAAAATACTTACAGGAACAAAACAAGTTAACATCAAGACTTGCAATATTTATTTATAAAATAAGTACATATAACTTTAATGCATCAGATAAACTAGTTGGATTAGTTTATCAAGATAAATATGAGAAAAGTAAAGTTTTTAATAATAAGCATTATAATATCTCAAATACTAAAGGATATGATGTAATAGATAATAATAAAGAATTATTACAAATTGCAAAATATTTATGTATGAATACAAATAGTAGAATAGAAACTATAGCAGAAGCTACTCAACTAAATATTAATACAGTAAGAGGTTTTCGTGAATAAAACTTATTTAACTATAGAATGGATAAATAATTTGGTAAAAAATAAAATCAATAATTCTGTTTTACTTTTAATTATAGACCATAATTATAAAAAAGAAAAATTGATAGATACTATTAAGAAAGAGCTAGAAATAATTAAAGCTAAAAATTATGAATTTAAGGAACTTGAAGATGTTGCAAGAGATACTGAACATATAAAGAATATCATTATAATAAAAGAGCAAGGTATAGATGCTAGTAATATTGAAAGTATAAATTGTAAGATACTTTCTTGTTATTATCTTGATTTATTTGGATATGGTTTTACAAAAAAAGAATCTTTATCTGAACTCTTTAAAGTAGAAATTAAAAAACTAGATGAATTAATAAACATAGAAAAACCTTTATTCTACATTCAAAAAAGAGATCCTTTAGATATATTAAGTTCTGAAAATGAAAAGGTGATGTTTGAATATATTAATTCTATATTTTGGCAAAGCTCATCAAATAAGAATTATTGTGTGTTTAATAAATATTCTATTTTAAGATATAACGATAGCATTATTAGATTAGATATAATGATTTTTATTAAGCACAAAATACTTACTTCAAGATTAGCAATAATAATATATAAAGTTTCAACTTTAAACTTCCGTGACTCGGATACAAAAATTGGACTCTTTTACAAAAAAGAATTAAAAGTAAAAAGCAAAAATATGCAACTTCCTAAAGTTAAGCCACCTCAAATAGTTAAAACATATAATTTAAAGGGGATCGTTCAATAATCTTGATTAGTATCGTATACTACTATATATCATAGATTTTTGAGACTGTTCAAAATTTTGTGTCAAAGTTTGATAGTCCAGAATTTATCATAGTTAATCTTATTAATCCTAATTTGTTCCAAAAGGTACAGAGACTGTGAAAGAACTAAAGCCATTGATAACAAGAAATTAGCTAAAATATAGTTATCAAAGATTAACAAAAAGGCCTAAAATGCCGAACTACAAAGAAGGATTAAACCGTCATCAACAACTCTTATTTCCTCCTAGTATGGATGAGTATGTTGATGAGAATAATCCAGTAAGAGCTATTGATAGCTATGTCGATAGTATAGATTTAGCTGCCTTGGGAATATTTACTTGTAACGGTGGTTCTGAAGGTCAACCAGCATATCATCCATCACTACTTTTAAAGATTTACCTCTATGGATATCTAAATAGTATAAGAAGTTCTAGAAAGCTTGAACGTGAGCTTAAACGTAATGTTGAAATGATGTGGCTTTGTATGGGACTTTCTCCTGGATACAAAACTATTGCTAACTTCCGTAAAGATAATCCCTCAGTATTAAAACAATTATTTCGTGACTTTGTAATGCTATGTCGCTCTGTTGATTTAATTGATGGAGAAGTTGTTGCTATTGATGGTGCCTTTCTACGTGCTAATGCATCAAAGAATCAACTTAT